>ENA-UOZI01000288-UOZI01000288.1-food-metagenome-genome-assembly--contig:-NODE-288-length-13386-cov-10.372515_pt1 | contig 13386 bp, 11 predicted proteins | sample MGYA00249871_ERZ772729 | MGnify/ENA primary metagenome ERZ772729 (study PRJEB29005, sample SAMN08379449) | food metagenome | isolation source: cheese - non spiked | study: EMG produced TPA metagenomics... | reverse complement strand
CGTTAACCAGGGACATCGTGATCTGTACTGCGGCTGGATGATCTCCTGCTACTGCGACCGCCAGGCGACCGCGGCTCCCCTCAGGCAGCCCCAGTTCTGCCAGAGAGTCGGCGAGTATATTGTTGAAGGCTTTGATAACGGGATGCCCAATCTGCTCCTGAACCCATTCGCTTTCCGTCCGATCTTCATCCAGCGCAGCAATCTGCGGATCGCGCAGACCTGGATAATAGTTGCTCGTATCAATGACAGGGACATGTGGAGGTAAACCCGAGAAAAACCCATCAGGCAGGCTACTCACCGCCGGGAATGGAATGGACAGAATAACGGCATCTACGTCAGTCACTGCACCATATATGTCCGCCGGCACTGCGTTAATTTCACTGGCAAATTCCCTTACCGCGTCTAAACCGCGTGAGTTTGCCACTTTTACCTCATGCCCAGCTTCGCTTAATTTACGTGCAAGCGTACCGCCAATATTGCCTGTACCAATTACGCCGATTCTCATCTTCACTCCTGAAGTTGTTTGCAATAGGGGGTACACTAATCCCTTACTGTGGTAACGACAAGAACACACAAAATAGTGGGTAGCTTACTGGAGGTAAGTATGGAAAGAGACTGGCGTTGTGATATACCTGAACAACGGCTCGTATGGGCGCAGGTTACCAGCGAAGCCCTGAAGATTATTGAAGGTAAATGGAAAACAATCATTTTATGCCAGCTTTTTGCCGCTAAAGTCCCACTGCGCTTTTCTGAGCTTGAACGTAGGATCGAGGGGGTAAATCAAAAGATGCTTATACAGCAGCTTAAGCAGCTGGAAAAAGATGGGATTATATTACGGACGCTTTATCCTGAAGTCCCGCCTCGTGTTGAATACTCCCTCACGGAACTGGGAACAGCACTGGGCCCATCTATGGCGGCATTGATTGAATGGGCCCTGCTGCGTCGGGAAACGCTTGGCCTTGAGCCTGGTTGAGATAATCAGGCCGGTATATCCCGAATTGTTAATATTTTCCGCAATGATCTTCGAGACTTGTTTCGTCATAACCGACGTTCGCTGTCTGCTCTTAGCGGACCTCAAGCTCGGTCAGATGGTCAGCTTAGTGCCAGAAGCAGACGTTGAAAATGAAAAGGGAAACGCCTTTCGCTACTCCCTTATTTATGAAGTTTGGCTGCTGCTTTCAACGTAGCTTGCAGTCTCTTTTCAATAAATGGCGCAACTTGTTGCTGGGCTTTTTTTAGTTGTTCTTCAGATGCGGAGCGGGGCGAGCCACAGTTAAAGGGAGGGGCTGGGTCATATTCCATATGCAACTGAATATTTTGTGCAATATCAGATCCGAATATTTCTGATACGACATTGAGGGCAAAATCGATACCTGAAGTCACTCCTGCGCCCGTGATACGGTTGCGGTCACGTACTACGCGCTCATTTACCGGCTCTGCGCCCAACAACTCCAACTGCCCCAGTGAAGCCCAGTGCGTCGTCGCTTTATATCCATCCAGAAGCCCTGCGGCGCCCAGCACAAGCGCTCCGGTGCAAACAGAGGTTATCAGCTTTGCTTGTTTACTTTGAGCCCGGATAAACGAAAGGACTTCTTCATCCTCCATCAGGTTTATCTGGCCAGGCCCTCCGGGGACACAAATTACATCCAGTGCGGGACACGCATTGAATGTGGTGGTTGGTTGAATCGCCATACCGCGATCTGAAACCACAAGGTCCAGGTTTTTCCAGATGAGATGAACCTTTGTATCTGGAGCCCGTGTAAAGACTTCATATGGACCAGTCAAATCAAGCTGAGTAAGAGCAGGGAACAGGAGCAGACCGATTGATATATCTGTGGAATGACTCATAAAAGTCCTTTCTCTAAAAATGATTGTTTCAATAGGTTTGTCAATGCACTGAAGCATGTCTCGACAGGACGAATGCCTGTCTGTTTTGACGAGGGGATCGTAGTGTAACTCATCAAATGATCTTAGCTACCTGTCGCCAGTTGGTCAGGCGAACTTCTTTATGTTTTCTCAAGGATACATTTCTGAGTATTAGTTGGAAATCAGTGACTGAATATTTTGCTCTGGTGGAAGTCCCCCACCGACCTTTCCAGAGGGGGAGCTGAACTATTATTACCAGCGTTTCAGCAGCAGGCTGGCGTTGACACCGCCAAAACCAAAACCGTTCGAAAGCGCATAACGCATCTTCTGTGGGCGGGCCACCAGCGCCACCAGGTTCAGACCTTCCGCGTTTTCATCGGGGTGATGCAGGTTCAGCGTCGGCGGCACCATCTGGTCGCGCAACGCCTGAATGGTGAAAATAGCCTCAATCCCGCCAGCTGCGCCTAATAGATGGCCGGTTGCTGATTTCGTCGAGGTAATGGCGACGGGATGTGCGCCAAACAGTTTTTTAATCGCCGCAAGTTCACCTTTGTCTCCAACCTGAGTCGAAGTGGCGTGAGCGTTGATATGGTCAATCTCTTCTGCTGAGATCCCCGCCTGACGAATGGCCATTTCCATGGCCCGGCGTGCGCCATCACCATCTTCCGGGCCAGCGGTCAAGTGATAAGCATCAGCGCTGGTGCCGTAGCCGACAAGCTCGGCCAGCGGCGTGGCGCCTCGCGCTAGCGCGTGCTCCAGCGACTCAATCACGATAAGCCCGGCACCTTCTCCCATTACAAAACCATCGCGGTCGCGGTCAAAGGGGCGGGAAGCGGCTTCCGGATGGTCGTTGGAGGAGCTGGAAAGCGCCTTTGCTGCAGCAAACCCGGCAAGACTAACACGATGAATTGCCGCTTCTGCACCACCGCAGAGGGCGATATCTGCCTCGCCGCTGTGGATCATCCGTGCAGCATCGCCAATGGCCTGCGCGCCTGCCGCGCAGGCGGTTACCGGCGCGCCTATGGGGCCACGGAAACCGTGGGCGATAGACACATGCCCGGCGGCCAGGTTGGCAAGAAAAGAGGGGATGGTGAACGGAGACAGGCGACGCGGCCCGCGCTCATCCGTCGTATGTACCGCATTGGCGATCTCGCCGAACCCGCCGATCCCGGTGGCAATGACCGTTGCGGTGCGTTCTTGTTCTGTCGCTGATTCAGGCGACCACCTGGCCTGCGTTAGCGCCTCATGCGCGGCAACCAGCGCAAACTCGATAAAGCGATCCATTTTTTTGCGCTCTTTGGCCGGGATGATCGCTAGTGGATCGAAGCCGTGCAACGCATCGTGTTCGATGGACGGAACCAGTCCAGCCACTTTGCAGGGAATATCCGCGACCAACTGCTCGCTAAGCTTTGTAATACCTGACTTCCCTGCCAGCAGAGATTGCCAGACATGCTGTACGCCGCACCCCAGAGGGCTGACAATCCCCATCCCGGTTATGACAATGCGTTTAACTGAAACGCCCATAATCAACTCTCCTGTAATATTAGTGTTCCGGCGGTATTTCCATCAATAGAACCAGCAGCACGGCCATCAAAAAACGATCATGATGAAGGCTCTTTTTTTACTGGCCGGATTCATCGCTGGCATCTCTATAAGACTCGGGTTGGAATTTTTGCCCACTATAACCTTCGCGTTTGCGCTGCAAATATTCGTGACGGTATTTCATCATCGGCGAGGCTGCGGGTCCCGGCACCATGGTGTATTTATCCGGGATAATCTCTTCACCGGTCGCTTTATCGACCAGGATCGGCTCCACGTGCCGCAGGGTTTCACTTTCCACCAATTGCATCTGACGGCCTTCGGGTGCGAAGTTGCGGTTACCCCATTCCGCCAACGCCAGCAGCACCATGCGAAAATCGCGACCGCTTTGCGTGAGGTGGTATTCGTAACGAGGCGGTGTGCTGCTGTAGCAAATCTTCTCCAGTAGTCCATCGTCTACCAGTGACTTCAGGCGGCGCGAAAGAATATTGGGCGCGACGTTACTGCTTTTCTGGAACTCGTCAAAGCGGGTAAAGCCCGCAAAGGCGTCGCGCAGGATCATTATGCTCCAACTGTCACCGATGCGGCCAAGACTACGGGCGATGGGGCAGGGAGCGTGAAAAAGCGGTTCATTTTTCATGGACAGACCTGAATGAATTGGTGGCTTTCAGAAGCAAATTGACATAGTAACTATCAAAATGCAAGTCACTTAAAAATGTTCTCTTAGCAGGTTCATGGCGCAGTAGTTAAGGTAGACCGCGATATACCAATACAGGGTGGCGATACGGCTTAGCGGAAAGCGGCGGTGTACCGGGCAAGTGCATTGAAAAGTACCGGATGAATATTGATTAAGTCGAGCTACTGCATTCCAAATACAAATGCTGCATCGCGGCAGATAGGTGCAAGCCTGAGTAAACCGGTGGTGAGGGCTGAAACTGCAGCCCTGTGCCAGGAGCATCGATACAATGAATAGCGGGATGCAGCACAGTCACTATCGCTGTTAATAAAAACATGTTTTAAAAAACAGTATTGACCGCAAATCTCAAATAAGTAAATTAGTACTCAGCAGCACAATGAAAGTGGTTAGTAAGTTGCTAAATGAAAAGAAGTTCTGGGTTAAGCCATTTTGCTTTACAGGCCACGAAGTTTGTAGTTTGGGATGTAGTTCGCTTTCAGGCCTCGTAGTGATTGTGCTGATTCGCAAAATGGTAGTGTTAGCGCGACGATGTAAGGCCTTGTTTTTTTTAGTTTATGCTGGCGGTTTCGTTTTTTGATGGCAACCGTATCAGTAAAGGGCAACGCATCAAAGAGTATATGTCGCGATGGGTGATGTGCTTGTTTAAGTAGCCACGCTTAGCTCTTGAAAGCGCAGGCAGTGTATAACGAGATATATAGAGGGAGGTTTTTTAGTATTAATGCCCAATATTATCTGTAGTGAACGGGTACATTTGAAAGCAGTATAAATAGCTGTATCATTTTATTAAGTCCATTAATGTTAAATCTGAAGTCTGTAGTACCTTAAAAGCCCTGGCTGCAATGGTCAGGGCTTTTAAGATTACTCATCTCTTTGAATTGTAAGTCTTCCCAACACATTCCTGACGAAATTAATTTTGCTTATCAACTCATATGAGCCAGCGGTTTGGCCTGCCCCCTTAAAGCTATACATCCCACGGATTTGTTTTCATTTTCTTCATTGCATACGCTTGACCATTCACGGTGAAGGTGAGTTTCTCAGTATTGATTACTCCCTCAACCTCTTTGTAGTCGAATGGGAATTTCACTTTATTATCGTTAATTTTGTACAAGCCGCCCGAAATGTTCGTGCCCTGTTCGACTTGCAAATAATCTCCTTTGATTGTCTAACGTCCTTCTACGTGGTATCCAATAGCGCTACCGTGCTCATTAAAGTAAATGCTCATGATGATTCCTTACTCTTTGAACTCAGTTTCTTGATCATCAAATTCTCCATTACGAGAGAGTTTGATTGAAAAGCGCTTGAATGTATTGAAAAAGTCTTCCAAAGTTATTTTTACATTTTCTCTTCTTAACTCGCCAGCTTGTTCCACTATAGGTCGTCAGAAGGATCACACCTTATCAGGGTACTGGTGTACCTTTCGGAGCGTGAGCGAAGCGCTGGCAGAGCCGGATCTGTAGCTACCGGGGCATTTACCACTATTCACCTGTTTAGGCGGCACAAGGCCGCACATCGGGCTTAAATGCGTGCGATCAATCTGTTTTGGGATAGTTTAAAGACGTTGGCAGCGTCATCAGCTTCGAGTTGATAGAGGTTCGTGTGGACTGTTCACGCTTTGTACCTGTTCGAGCTTTACAGCTACAGGCCGCTACGTGCTAACATCCCTGAGTAGCCACTGTTAACCATAGCGGCAACTGTTGGTCATAGAATCCCTTAAAAGAAGATCGTAACTTGAGAGAGAAATACTCTTTAAGTTATTGTTTTTAATGGATTTTGTTGTGTGAGTGCGATAATAGGAACCAATAAAGCAAATCAACTATTTGATTTTATTGATAAAAATTAAATCGAAAAATGGAACTATACACATGGCTATACACATTGGCGGTCGCGTTCATTTTTCATACGAATTAAAGAACAGAAAAAAACTTTTTTTGGGGAAAACTGTTCACACTGTTCACTAGGCACTTTTATATTTAATATTCAAATAGTTATGCGGTGAATAGTTGGTGAACAGTGAACACTTTACTGTTCACATCTGCAGGCCTATAGGCACAAACGATGTGGTCTACTGTGAGCAAGAAGCAGAAGCTCACAATTATAAATGAGTGTTACAAACACAGAAGTGCAATAAAAACGGGGGTAGGTCATAAAATTTTCTTCTATAAAAATCGTAATAATATGAAAAATCATATCCAATAAACATTTTTTGATATATGTCTCATTTTTTATGGAATTTTAACCTTATTGTTTGAAAGGAATTAATTAATGATGACACTTTAACTTTCTAGTCGTTTAAACTAATAAATGAGAATATGAATGAGACTACACACACTTAAAATCAATGGGTTTAAAAGAATTCACAATGCACAAGTTAATTTTGGAGATGCTACCTTTCTTATTGGTTCTAATAATGCAGGGAAAAGTTCAGTTTTAAAGGCTATTGAATGGTTGTTATCTGATAAAAAAAGAATGGCAACAGACTGTTACTGCTCAGAGGTTGATATAGAGACAGGCGAAAATAAAGTGTCCTGTAAAGAAGTTATACTCGAAGCAGAATTTAGAAACATCCCGGATGAAGCAAAGGGTTGGAGGGGATTTAAAGGGAGAGTATTCAATTATGATCCTGCGGATAGCGGAGAAACTGGGAATAGTATTTTTTATAGAAAGAGTTATCTTCTTGGTGAGGATGTCACCATAGAGTTAAAGTCATTAAAAAGAAATTTGAAACAAGATTTTGAAGCTCTGAAAAAGCCATCTGAGTTCATTAATTCGGGTATAGATGCTAAAATAATAAGCGAGTTATTCCCTGCTTTGGATAAAAATATAAGTGCCAATGAAAAGGCAAAGCTTGAGCTCATAGATGAGATTTGGGATATAACAAAAGAAGAGGTTTGGGACAAAAACCCTGGAGGTATAGGCGGGGTAGTTCTCTCAAAACTACCCAGTTTCTTGCTAATTCCAGCTGAATCGGGGGCTACTGAGATTGAAGACAAAACAGGAGTGCTTCAGAAAACACTAAACGAACTATTCAAAGATGTACGGGGAAGTTCTGCTAATTATAGACGCGCTCAGGAATGTCTAAATGAACTTGCTAAAGAATTAAATCCTTCTGATGAGAGTTCAGAGTTTGGGATAATGATGGGGGAGTTGAATAAAGTTCTCTGCGGTGTTTTCCCTGAGTCCAAGATCTATGCATCTGCTGATCTTTCTAATCCAGATACTGCACTATCCCCAACTTTTTCTATTGAAATGTCAAGTAATATACGAACCACAGTATCCAATCAAGGAACAGGAATGGTAAGGGCTGCGGTTTTTGGGCTTCTTAGGTTTAGACAAGCATGGTTAAAGAAAAGAGGAGAGGATGAGCGAAGCCTTATCATTGGTTTTGAGGAGCCAGAAATTTATCTCCATCCAAGTGCTGCAAATCAGATGCGAGATATTATTTATGAATTATCAGGAATGTCATCACAAATTATCGCCACAACACACTCACCATATTTAATTGACCTTTCGAGAAAACCACGGCAAATACTAAATAGATTTCATTATGAATCATCTCATACTTCCATCAATCCATTCTCCGTGACAGAGAAATACAAACAACTATCAGAAAATGATAAAAGTTATGTGAAGATGGTAATGAAATTAGATGATCATATGTCTCGTATTTTTTTCACTAAAAAAGTTATAATTGTCGAGGGTGATACTGAGGAAATTATATTCAAAGAAGCTCTTAGAAGAGTTCCGATAAGTACAAGAAATAAAATCTTAACTAATACTGAATTGGTAAAAGCACGCGGTAAAGCAGCAATAATAGGATTAATAAAATATCTTTCCGCATTAGAAGTTGATTTTATAGTTATTCATGACCGAGATAAAGGGGTTAAAGGCGCAGAGGTATTTAACCCAATTATATTAGAAGCGGCAGGTAGTCCTGACAAAGTAATTGTTGTCGAAGAATGTATAGAGGATATATTGGGGTATCCAGTCCCTACATCTGAGAAACCATTTAATGCCTATCAGCAAACTTTAAAATGGGGCGATGGTTTTGAAGAAATTCCCGAGCAATTAAAGTCAATCATGCGAAGAATCTATAGCTCTTGGTTATAAATCAATCATTAAATTCCACTTAAAAGCCATAATCATGGGTTTAACTACCAAATCCATGATTAATGGTCAGATTTTGTTGCATGGATGAATACTCAATGGTTTTACTATAACGCCTAAACTTATTTCTATTAATTTTAGCTCATTCAATGTGATTGCTTGACTGGGATACTAGAAACCTCCTCCCCTATCACTGAGTGGTAAGATAAGTTTCGGGGTAAATAGTTTTTTCTGGAAAAACTGTTCACACTGTTCACTCGGTATTTTTGTTGTTTATTTTCATAATTTTAGCGGGTGAACACTCGGTGAACAGTGAACACTTTACTGTTCACTCTGGCCGGTGAGCAGGCAAAAAAAGACCGGCAATGCCGGTCCGGGTAGGTTATGTCGCGGTGGGTTCGTCGCACTTAGGCAGCCAGTCGGCGTTGCTTTCCTCCCTGAGGGCGAGATTGGTCTGCATGCCCTGATTTGTGCGGCGTTTATCGTAATTCAGTCCGTACTCTTTCAGCATGGCTGAGAGTCCCTTGCCGAACATGGTCAGGCTGAGCGCGTTCCTGTAGCCGTGGGCCTCCATGTAGACCAGATAGGCGTGATACAGATACAGGCGCGGCTGGCGCGGGATAATGTTCGCGTTCCCCATATACATCCCGTCCGGCTCCGGCAGCGCCTCCAGATAGCCGCAAAAATCAAACGTCGGGTCAGCGTCGCGTTTAATACTGAGCGCCTCGTCGGAGTTCTGCTGCGACTGGAGGAGCGCGCGGGCGCTCATCGGGTCGCTGAACTGCTGCATTAACTGGCGCACAATCACGGCCAGCTCGCGGGCGATTTTATCCCTGAGCTGCGGGTCGCGCTCCTCCGGGGCTATCTGCTCCGGGAAGTGGATAATCACCCGTCGGCGTGACACGCCGCCGCTGCGGTCGGTGAAGCGCATCGGGTTATTGTTGACCGCCAGAATGACCGCCGGAATATGCGTCGAGTAGGGATTCTGGTATTTCGGGTCAACGGAGACCGCATCGCCGCCGGTGATGGCCTTGAGCCCCGCACCGTCACCGCTCCATTTCTCCTGGTCTGGCAGACGAATGAGCGAGAAACCAATCAGGGAGGCACGCTTGCGCGGGTCTTCCAGCGTGTCGATATCGGCTGACGTGGCGTTATCCTCTCCGGCCAGCATCGTGGCGATTTCGGCGAGGATACTTTTCCCGCTACCGCCGGGGCCGGTCACTTCGAGAAAGAGCTGCCAGTCGTAGCGGTTCGCCAGCACCATAAACAGCGCGGCCAGAATCACGTTACGTTTTGTCGGGTTGCCACTGGCCGCCCGGTCGAGCCAGCGCCAGAAGTTCGGCGCATGGGTCTCCAGCGTTTCCCCTTCTACCGGCGGGGTGAAATCCACATCGCACAGCGTGCGCAGCCAGTGCGATTTGCTGTGCGGGCTGAACAGGCCGCTTTGGGTATCGAGTACCCCGTTGCGAAAACCAATCAGACGGCGTGCCGGTGCCTCCTGCTGGGGAATAATCAGTTTCAGGGTTTCCACCACCGACGCAATTCTCCCCGATGAGAACGGGGCGCGCAGCCGCTGGAACAGTCCGGCCACATCGCGGGCAAAGTCAGACGGCGGAATTACCTTCCAGATGCCGTTTTCATAGCGGGACAGGAGCTGGCCGTTGGCATCCACGGCCAGCGCTTCGCCGTAATGTTCATGCACCCGCATTGCCTTATCGCTGGCGCTCATGGCGGTAAATTCCGCCTCGCTCATTGTATCGAACGGGCTTTGGGCCGCTGGCCGGATGGCGGCATAAATGGCTTTCCGCGTGGCGTCCTCACCTTTCAGCATCATCGCATCATTCCAGTCACCAAACACCGGCGGCAGGGCAACAACGCCCTCGCAGGCTGCTGCGGCCGCAGCGGCTTTTGTCTGGCCGTCGCCGTTAAGGTCACGGTCGGCGGCGAGGATAATCTGACAGGCCGGGTGCTTGCTGCGGGCCAGACTCGCCAGAGAAAGAAGGTTCACGGACGACAGCGCCACCATGACGGTTTCGCCGGTCAGGTGATGCACGTTAAGGGCCGTTGCGTAGCCCTCCGTTATCCACAGGCGTTTTCCGGCCTGTTTTTTCCCTTCGATAGTGTGGCATGCCCCTTTCACCTGCCCGCCCTTCAGGGTGCGTTTGAGACCGTCAGCATTAATAAGCTGGAGGTTAACCAGCGCGCCGGACTCGTCATACAGCGGCACCACCACATCACCGGCGCGGTAGGCCACGCCGCCGGTTTTGTGAGACGCGGTCAGCGTCAGACACTCACGACCGGCAAAGCCCTTGCGGGTCAGGTAGGCGTTGTCGGTGGCCGGGCGCGTTTTCTCCAGCAGCCTGACGGCCAGCGCGGCCGCCGCTTTGCGGTCGGCCTCCGTTCCGGCTTCTGCGGCTGCCATCACCTCCGGGGCCACCGGCGGCATATTGCCGGTGACGGCGCTCACCTTCCCGGCGGCCTCGGGTGCCGATATGCCGAACACCTTCTCAACCAGTTTCAGACCGTCACCGGCGCCGCACCTGTTGCAGTACCATGTGCCGCGCCCTTCCAGGTCATCAAAGCGAAAGCGGTCGCTACGGGCATCACCGCCACAAATCGGGCACGCCTGAGGCCGGTTTTTTATCACTTTCATGCCCAGCGCCGGGAGAATGCGCGGCCAGTGGCCGCACGCCTGTTTTACCGTGTCCGTTACGTTCATTTTCATGGTTTTTCTCTCCCTCAGTGCAGTACAGGCGATGTCAGGTGGCGGGCGCAGAGCTCATCCATCATGGCGAGCCCGAGGAAGGACAGCGACGGGGCGGCTTTCAGCGGCCCGGCCTGCATCAAATCTTCCAGTAATGCACAGGCAATCAGGCGGCCTTTTTCCTCGCCGTGCTGGCGCAGATAGAAGCCCTCCAGCTCGGCGGCGATGGCGCTTTCCAGCGCGTCGAGGGTGAGGTGAGGATAGCGGTGCTGACGTTCGCACAGGGTCAGCCAGGCACAGGCCACGGCGCGGCGATACAGGGCGGCACGCAATACAGGCGGCAGAGGCGTTTTCATACGTTGCCCTCCCCGGTCAGCCAGCGCTGGTTGCAGCGTTCGACCACGCCGTCGAGCTGGGCGGTCATCAGGTAAATCACGGAGGTAAGCTGCGACTGTTGCACCGGGTCGCGGCGCAGGGAGGTGCAGTCCTGCTCCTGCATCATCGCGCTGACAAAGTGGCCGACGTTGCGTAGGTGCTCAAGGCATTCGAGTTCTTTAATGCTGAGGGTGGTATGTTTCATGCGCGCACCTCCGCCACCGGCAGACGACCGGCAAACGAGAGGACGTAATCGCGAACGAGGGAAAGGCGTGCGGCGTGTTCATCCCCGGCGACGGCGCGGAGCATACAGATACGGGGCTGACGGTCTGCGCGACGAACGGCGGCAAATACAAAGACAAACTGCGGGTGTGACGGGGTGAGGATAGTAGCCATGATGGCAGCCTCCATTGAGTAGCGGTTATCGCCACCACCGGAGCTGCAAATCTCATGGGTGGTGGCCCGGACAGGGTTTGCAGTACCGGCCTCAATGGATACCGGCCAGCCCGAAGGCTGCCCCGCCCGAACCACCATTATCTGACAGAAGCCACGGTGTAAACACCACAGCCCGAAAAATGGGTGTGTCTGAGCTACGACGTAAAAAAAGACGCATGGCGCGTCTGGTGTCGCCATTGAGTTACACGGGCTGCAAATCCCGGCTGTCGATTTTGCGACAGCGAGAAAACTATACCTGGAAACGGCGAAGGGAAGCAAGCCAGAAAAAGGGGCTTTTTGCGGAACGGGCATCATCATGCGTCATAGCCCCGGTTGCGTTCGGCGATGCGGTCTGCCATCCATGTGGTGATTTCCGACTGCGCCCACGCCACGTTTTTCCCGCCGAGGGAGATTTGTTTCGGGAAAGCCTCCCGGCTGATGAGGTCGTAAATCGTGGAGCGGGACAGCCCGCACAGATGCATCACTTCGGGCAGGCGGATAAAGCGCTCGTGAACAGCATCAGAGACCGGCATCAGCGGCGCAGCAGGGGCAGAAGACGGAGAAGAAAAAGCGGTGTGCATCGGGCTACCTCATAAAGTCCATACAGTGCCGGTCGTGTCCGTCCGGCTTCGGGTAGCTCTCTATTTTGTGAATATTTTCCCTGAGGGCAACAAGTCATTTTGTAGTGGCCCACCACACAACAGAGCGATTTTTAGACAGTGGCAAACGTTGGCCATCTTTTGGTAAACGTTGGCAAACTGGTGGCCCATTCCTGATTACTTTTATTTATATATTATTGGTTTTTAATCGCAAAAAAGACTAAATGAGCAGGGTTTCGTCAAAACAGAAAGGTGAACAGTAGTGAACAGTCGGTGAACACTTCTGACCTCAACTGTTCACCACTTAACTTACTGTATTACTTATTCTTTTATTTAAAGTGAACAGTAGTGAACAGTTATATGTAAAAAAATAAACGGTGAGTATGCTTTTCCTGAGACCTTTCTCTGGCAAGCCGGGTTTTGACGTCCTGTTTGTGCCAGAACTGCCACAACCGCAACAGGTCGTGTTGTTGTGTGTGCCCCGGCAGAATCACCTCATGTTGAAATCACGAGGAAACCTGCCATGACCGACACCCCCTTTATCCCTGATTACCTGCAACCGGCGCTGGAGCGACTGGCCGCCGCCAGAGCGGCCCATCTTGAACAGGCCCGCCGGTTGGAGGACACCCTGACGGCCATCACCCGCGCGGAGGAGCAGAAAGCGGAGCTGGAGCAGGACAACGGCAGCGACACCCGCACATGGCGCGCTGCTTTCCGTGCCGGGGGTGCCATGCTGACCGATGAGCTGAAAAGCGGCCATATCGAGCGAGTGGCCCGCCGGGAGCTGGCGCAGGAATGCCACAACCTGACCGAAGTGCTGGCCTTTGAACGTGACCAGCTGAAAGCCACCTGCAACAGCACCGCGCGGGCATTCCGCCAGGCGCATCATGCTGTGCTGAGTAAATACGCTGAGGAAGAGCTTAACCGCGCGCTGAATGACACCCTCGGGCCACTGGTCCGGGCGATGGTGCTGAAAGCAGAGGTGATGGAAAATCCGCTGGCCAACACCACCGGCCATCAGGGGTATATCGAGCCGGAGAAAGAGGTCATGCATCAGGTGGTGACCT
>ENA-UOZI01000270-UOZI01000270.1-food-metagenome-genome-assembly--contig:-NODE-270-length-14465-cov-16.782859_pt1 | contig 14465 bp, 11 predicted proteins | sample MGYA00249871_ERZ772729 | MGnify/ENA primary metagenome ERZ772729 (study PRJEB29005, sample SAMN08379449) | food metagenome | isolation source: cheese - non spiked | study: EMG produced TPA metagenomics... | reverse complement strand
CGCCGCACTTTCTCCTCCCTTGTCTGAGCCGAAGAAGAGATAATTTTTTCTTCCAACCGCCACCGCTCGTAACGCGTTTTCACCGATGTTGTTGTCTATTTCCACCCAGCCGTCACGACAGAACTCGTTCAGTGCATTCCAGTGATTCAGGATATAGTCGAATGCCTTCGCCATCTCCGCATGTTTCGACAGCGTTTTCCTCAGCAACTGTATCCAGTCGTACAACGACTGCATCAACTGGATGCTTCTGGCTTTCCTGACCGCAAGCCGCTCCTCTGCCGGACTGCCGCGTATCTCCGCTTCTATGGCGTACAACTCTGCTATCCGTCTGAGCGCTTCCTGAGTCATTTCTGTCGGACGGCGCACATCCTCGTCATGGATTTTTCGGCGGGCGTGCGCGAGGCACCCGGCTTCCTTCACCCGGCCCGTTTCGTACAGTACGTTATAACCTGCATAGGCATCAGCCTGAAGCACACCCTGATATTTTGCCAGGTGGTGCTGCGGATGTTCTCCTTTGCGATCTGCCGAATACGCGAACCAGACGGCTGCCGGCAGGGATGAGCCCGCATTACGATCATCCCTGACGTATACCCACAGACGCCCCGTTTTCGTCTTTCCGCTCCCCGGGGCCAGCACTTTCACCGGCGTGTCATCTGTGTGCACCTTTCCTGCCTCCAGAACATAGTCATTCAGCTCTATATACAGAGGGCGGAGTTTGTCTGCCATTTCTGATACCCAGCGCACCATGGTGTTGCGGCTCAGCTCCACGCCCTGTCGCGCGTATATTTCTGACTGGCGATATAACGGGATATGTTCCACATATTTGCTGACCAGGATCCGTGCAAGTAACCCTGCACTGGCATAACCGCGTTCGATGGGTTTAGGGGGAAGTGGCGCCTGAACGATGACATCACACCGGCTACAGGCCAGTTTGGGACGTATGGTTTCGATAACTTTAAAGGCGGTATTAATGATATCCAGTTGTTCTGAGATTGTTTCCCCCATTTCTTTCAGAGGACCACCACAGACCGGGCAACTGGTTTCAGTAGGCAGAAGGCGATGTGTCTCCCGGGGAAGTTCTGCCGGCAGCGGTTTTCGTGAAGATTTACGACACGGGGATTCTGGCTTACTGGCGACCGGGTTTTCTGACGGGGGACAGGTGTCAGGTGAATCTGTGACTGACGATGCATCTTCCAGAAAATTTCTGGCTGTGTTCAGCCGGTTTTCCAGTTCTGACAGTCGTTTTTCTGCCTGTCGGATCTGATTTTCCAGCTTATGGCGCTTTTTCTCTGAACTCTGGCCGAACAACATGCGACGTAACCTGTCGAGTTGCGCTTTCAGCCGTTCAATTTCTTGCTCATAGCCCGCGACCTGACAGGCATACTGGCGAAGCCGACTCTGTTGCTTACGCAACATGGCTTTAAGCTGCTCAATGTCGTCGGGGAGTTCACTGTTCATGCCCCTGTTTTATCACGGGTTATATCCGGATACCAGGCCGTTCAGTCCGTTTTGGATGTTTCCACGCGATTCCCTCCAGTAGCATAGATAACTGAGCTGGCGTCAGGTGCACTTTCCCCTCACGGGTTACCGGCCACACGAAGTGCCCCCTCTCCAGCCGTTTGGCGAAGAGGCATAAGCCATCACGATCGGCCCAAAGGATTTTCACCATTTTGCCACTTCGTCCCCGGAACACGAAGATATGCCCGGAGAACGGATCATCTTTCAGTGTGTTCTGCACTTTTGAGGCCAGACCATTGAAACCACAACGCATATCTGTGATGCCAGCGATGATCCAGATTTTGGTACCGGTCGGCAGCGTTATCATCGGATACCCCCTTTCATTTCGCGGATGAGCACCCGCAGAAGTTCCGGAGTGAGAGGGGAAAACAGTTTTATCACACCTGATTTAAGATGCAGCTCACACTGTAGTGAGTCCACGGTAGTGTCATTCTGGCTTTCATCAGACTTGTTGCGCCAGAAAGGATTTGTCACCGGTTTGACGGGGTCAGGAGTCTCAGTGATTGCCACCGGAACGGCCTGGCATTCCTGGAGATCCTCATCATTCAGTAAGCCCTCTTCATACTGTCTTTTCCAGTTAAACAACAGATTGTCATTAATATTGAGCTCTCTGGCGATCCGTGCAACGACTGCACCAGGCTGTAATGCCTGTTTTACCAGCCTGATTTTAAATTCACGACTGTAGGAGGTTCGTCGTTCTTTTCGCCATGTGCTTTCGCTGATTTGAGGATCATCAGGTAATTCCTTCTTTCTGTTGGCATAAAGTATGGCATCAAGTTGGGCGACTGAAAGTGATTCAGGTAATGACCAAGTAATACCGGAGGCATTAAATCGTTGAAAGAGATTATGAATGGTGGAATGACTGAGACCTAACTGCAGGGCGATAGCCCGGACAGATAATTGCTCGTCGAATCTTAGACGTAATGCGTCTGGCAAATAAGAGAGAAAGCCGGTGATATTTTTTGTTGTCTGAGAATTCATCGTTCGTGTCCATCAATATAGATGGACGCGATTGTTGACAAACAGGACAACCATCACAAGACGTCACAGACGGAGCGCTTACTTTTCTCGGGTAATCTGGTCCACACAGCCACCGGGTTGTGAAGCCAGTTTAACCATACGAAGTTTGAATTCATTCGAATACTTTTTACGAGGTTCTTTTCGCCAGTGCTGTAATTCCATACTTAGATGTCCGTCTATGTTAGATGGGTGTCTAAGTTACCAACTCTTGTCTAATGGCTACATACGGCAGTCGATTTACGTTTACCACCTACATCCGTCTGCTTCGAGAGATGGAGTTCGAGAATATACGGAGGGAGCAGTACGCTAAGCGTCCATCCCGGACTCGATGCATATGGCTGACGAATAATCTCGATGAAGCAGTTTACTGGCGCACACGTTTGAACAAGAACGATAAAACTCGCATTGTACGGGTGGAAATCAACGGCACTCGCCACCAAGCTGATGGTAATTACCTGAGCGTTGAATCAAGCTCTCTCCAAGAGCTTCGAGCGGCAGCACAAAACTACTGGGAAGGAACGCTTTGCGCCAATCCAGAAAGAGAGATTTTACTTGAGGGGGCAATGACAGTTGTTGAAATAATGGAGCACCCCGGGGCCCCCAGAGACTAAACTCCCTGAGATAGGTAAACAGGATGACTAAAATACTCGTTTTTCCCCGAAATTCGTCTAGGGGCAATCCGTATAATTAGTATGCCTCACAGTGGGCAACAATTTGTTCTATTGCCCCAAAGATTAGCTGTACGCCGGAGACTCTGCATATCTGGGTACACCAGCATGAGCGGGATACCGGGGGCGGTGATGGTGGGCTTACCACCGATGAACGTCAGCGTCTGAAAGAGCTGGAACGTGAAAATCGTGAACTGCGCCACAATAACGTTATCCTTCGCCAGGCTTCCGCTTATTTTGCGAAGGTGGAGTTCGACCGCCTCTGGAAAAAATAATGCCACTGCTGGATAAGTTGCGTGAGCAGTACGGGGCAGACCGGTATGCAGTGAACTGCATATTGCCCCGTCAACGTATTACCATTGTCAGCAACAGCGACATCATCCTGATAAACGAAGTGCCCGTACGTAGCGAGATGACTACTTGAAGACAAAGAAACGGCGCACATACGATGAAAATCACCAGATGCACAGTGGCACGCCTTATGGCTGTTATGAGGCTTAACAGTATTCTCCCAAGGAAAAAGTCCACACTACAATCAACCGGAAAGTTGTTGCCGCATACATCGCCAGTTCGCAATGAAACTCTGACTAGTTGTGGGAACTGATTTTACCCAAGTAAGCACATAGCAAAGTTTTGTCTATATGGCACTCTTCATTGATATGTTCGCCGGATGCATCGTGGAGTAGCGAGTCTTATCGTCCATGAAAACGACATTCGGGCTAGATGCACAAGAGTTGGTGTTGTGTACTCCTCGTCCATCCGGCACAATTCATCACAATGATAAAGGTTGTCAGTATGTATCGCTGGCATACACACAGCGGCTTAATGAAACAGGATTACTTGCATCAACAGTGACGGCTAGTATGACCCCAAGGTGGTGGAGAGTGCATATTCTGGTGAAAATAAACACTCATTCTGCCCGGGAGAGCGGAGGGAAATTCCCTTGCGCAACCCGCCCCCGGTTACAGCAAAATTGCACAGATACTGATGAAGCAGAGTGGGAAAAGAAAGCACCAAACCAACATAAGCTACTGTGACAGTAGGCCGTGCATGCAGTTTATTGCAATTGAATACACCAACAAAAAATTGACCCGTTTTATGTAATAAAACTGGTTAAATTAAGAGTAGTAAGGATATAAAAGATGAATGCGCTCTCAAAATTATTAACGCAAATTGAACTTGCCTCCCCAACACAACGTGATAAAGGGACGACTTTTGAAAATCTTTGTATTCAGTATTTTCTGAATGAGCCCAAGTATGCCGAACTCTACAGTGATGTGCTGAGCTATTCCGAATGGAGCGCACAATATGGTGATATCGTAGGAATTACGACAAAAAAAGATGCCGGTATTGATTTGGTCGCAGTGACCAAAACCGGTGAATTTCATGCCATCCAGTGCAAGAACTACAACAAGACCAAAATAGCCAAAAAAGACATTGATAGCTTTTTGGCTGCCTCTGACAAAACCTATTTTACGCTCCGGTATATTGTTGCCTCCACGGATTACTGGACGGAAGAAGCTAAAGAAATGCTGCGGGACAAGGCGGTTCCTGTTACCGCATTAAGCCTGACAGACCTTGAACAGAGTGCACTAGACTGGTCACAATTCTATTTTGATCCGGCATACAAACCGGTGATGAAAGCCAAAAAACAACTCCGCCCTCATCAGACTCCTGCGCTTGAAGCCGTTAAAAGAGGGCTTTCGATTTCCGATCGCGGTAAGCTCATTATGGCATGCGGAACAGGAAAAACCTTCACGTCACTGCGTATCGCTGAAGCGATTGCCGGACGGGGTAAAACTGTCCTGTTCCTTGTGCCAAGCCTAGCATTATTGAGTCAGACACTGGATGAATGGACGCAGGATACGCTGATTGACTTACGCTGTTTTGCTGTCTGCTCTGACAGTGATGTCGGCAAGAAAAATCATGATGACAATGTTGTTGTCGGCATCAGTGACCTGAAATATCCGGCAACAACAAATGCGACCAGTCTCTTCAAGGCCTTTAATCAGCCAGATATTTTCGGCGGCGACAGGCCGACTTACATGAACGTGGTATTTTCTACCTATCATTCGGTTGACGTGATTCACCAAGCACAAAAACTAGGCTTCCCTACGTTTGATCTCATAATTTGCGATGAAGCGCACCGTACAACGGGGGCGACTTTTGAAGGAGATGATGAATCTGCTTTTGTCCGTATTCACGACAACGCGTATATCAACGGTCGCAAACGGCTATATATGACAGCAACCCCACGTATTTTCGGGGATGATGCGAAAGAAACTGAGGGCGTCACCTTATGCTCTATGGATGACAAAAGCCTCTATGGTGATGATTTGTATGTCATTACGTTCTCAAAAGCCGTACAACTTGGCATTTTGTGCGATTACAAAGTCATTGTACTTGCCGTAGAAGAAAAGCATGTAAGCCGCCGCATCCAGTCTCTACTGAGGGATGAAAATAATCAGCTTAAAGTGGACGATGCTGCAAAAATTGTGGGTTGCTGGAAAGCATTGGCAAAACAGGGGCTAGCAAGTTCTGATGGCGTTTATCCTGAGGCAATGAAACGAGCGGTTGCGTTTTGCCAAGTGATAGAAAAAGACTTTCGCGGAAAGACACATAAGGTCAGCTCTAAACTCATTACAGAAATGTTCGGAGCAGTAGTTGAAGCCTATCAGGCATCCGAGATTGAACATCTCAGAGAAACGGCACCGGGCAAAGCGATTGACCCGTCATTAAAACTTCAGTGTCAGGTTAAGCACGTTGACGGCAGCATGAATGCCACTGAGAAAAAATCTAAAATTGAATGGCTGAAAGCAGATACTGATGGAAATGTCTGCCGGATATTGTCTAACGTCCGTTGTTTATCTGAAGGCGTTGATGTGCCTTCACTAGATGCTGTGTTGTTTCTCACCCCGAGAGGCTCCCAAGTGGATGTAGTGCAGTCCGTCGGACGTGTAATGCGTCGAGCTGAAGGTAAAAAACTGGGTTATGTCATTCTTCCTGTTGTTATCCCTGCAGGTGAAGAGCCAGAAAATGCTTTAAACAATAATCAGGCATACCGCGTTGTCTGGCAAGTGTTGAATGCGCTCAGGGCGCATGATGACCGCTTTGATGCTATGATCAATAAACTGGAGTTTAATGGTAAAGATACCAGCAAAATGGAAGTGATCGCCGTTGCCGATAACGTGGTGAAGAAAACTAAACGGCGAACGAAAAATTCAGAGTTAGCAGGAAAAGCGCGTAAAAGTAGTGAAATTGGCTCAGCGGTGGATTCATCAGCACCTGAGCAATTTGATATTGAATTCTCAGTTGGCGAGATTGAGCGTGCCCTGTATGCAAAAATCGTTAAAAAATGCGGTAACCGACATCACTGGGAGGACTGGGCTAACGATATTGCCAAAATTGCCCGTACCCATATCGATCGTATTCGCGGCATTCTCGAAAATCCTGAGAATAAAATAGAAATCAGTGCCTTCAGAGCATTTGCAGATGAACTACGTGATGACCTGAATAACAGCATTTCCGACGATGAAATCATTGAAATGCTGGCACAGCATCTGATAACCAAACCAGTTTTTGATGCCCTGTTTGCTGACTACAAATTTACTGACCATAATCCGATGAGTATAGCAATGCAAAATGTCCTGAACACGTTGCAGGAGCATCATCTCGAAAAAGAAGCCAGTACACTGAACAGCTTCTATGAGTCTGTAAAAATGCGTGCTGACGGCATTACTACGGCAGAAGGTAAGCAGCAGATTATTGTGCAATTATACGATAAGTTTTTCAGGAACGCGTTCCCGAGGATGACGGAGCGTCTGGGAATTGTGTATACACCTGTTGAGGTGGTTGATTTTATTATTCACAGTGTGAATGACGTGCTTAAACAGGAATTCGGACAAACACTGAAAGATAAAGGCGTCCATATTCTTGACCCGTTCACTGGGACCGGTACGTTCATTACTCGTCTGCTGCAAAGTGGTCTAATCCCATCAGATAAACTGGCTTACAAATTTAAAAATGAAATCCATGCCAACGAAATTGTCCTCTTGGCTTATTACATTGCAGCCATTAATATTGAAGCTGTGTATCACGATATCACTGAAAATTCAGAGTATACTCCGTTTGAAGGTATTTGTCTGACAGACACTTTTGAAATGTATGAAAAAGATGATCTGGTCAGTGAGGTACTGGTTGATAACAGTGAACGCCGTAAGCGTCAAAAAAAGCTGGACATTCGCGTCATTGTGGGTAACCCGCCGTATTCTATCGGGCAAAGTAGCGAGAACGACAACAACGCCAATGTTGAATACCCACACCTAGACGAACGCATCCGTTCCACCTATGGCGCCCACTCCAACGCCACCTTATCCAAAGGTTTGTACGACAGCTATATCCGAGCCATCCGCTGGGCCTCAGACCGCATCGGCAATGCAGGCGTTATTGGCTTTGTCACCAATGCAGGCTGGCTGGATGCCAACACGACCGACGGCCTGCGCAAGTGTCTGGCTGATGAGTTCTCCAGCCTATATGTATTTCACCTGCGGGGCAACCAGCGCACCAGAGGCGAAACATCGCGCAAGGAAGGCGGCAAGATTTTTGGCAGCGGTAGTCGAGCCCCCATAGCCATTTCCCTGCTGATCAAAAATCCCCAAGCTAAAACTCGGGGGCAGATTTATTTTCACGACATTGGTGACTACCTCAGCCGCGAAGAAAAGCTGGAAAAAATAGCTGATTATGCAAGCCTAGCGGGAGTGACAGCCAAAAATGGCTGGCAAATTATCACCCCCGACAAGTATGGTGATTGGTTGCGACAACGTGACGACAGTTTTGGCGAGTTCATTGCACTAGGCGACAAAAAGGGTGATGTGCCCAAGCTATTCGATAACTTCTCGTTGGGCGTGGTGACCAACCGTGATGCTTGGGCTTACAACGCTAGCCAGACCCAGTTAGAGATCAATATGGGCAGCATGATTAACTTCTACAACGCCGAAGTTAAACGCCTGAATTCCATCCATTCCGACCTGGATAAGAAGGCCCGTAAAGCGTTGCTGGACAGTTTTATCGACACTAATCCGCAGCGCATCAGTTGGACACATAACGTCAAACAGGAGCTAGCGAAGGGGCGGGAACTGGCATTTGATACTGGTTGCTTGACTCGTAGCCTGTACCGTCCATTTACCAAGCAATGGCTGTACTACAGCCGTGATTTCAATGAGAGGGTGTACCAAATGCCGCGCATCTTCCCTGATGCTGGGGCGGAGAATTTGGTGATTCAGGTGGCAGGTGTTGGTTCACGATCCTTTTCTGTTATTATCGCTAATGCATTGCCTTGTCTGGACAATATCGAAAAAGGCCAATGCTTCCCCCTTTACCTCTACGATGAAGAAGCGCAGATACAAACAGGCACCACACAGGATATATTTGACACCGTTGCACCCAAGGAGCCCCCCCAACGCCCACGGCGCTATGCCATCACCGATGCGGGATTGGCGCACTTCAGGGATGCCTATCCTGGCGAAACCATCAGTAAGAAAGACCTGTTCTATTACGTCTACGGTCTGCTGCATTCGCCCGATTACCGCGAGCGCTATACCGATAACCTGAGCAAAGAACTACCGCGCATCCCTCGAGTGAAAAACACCGCCGACTTCTGGCGTTTCAGCCAAGCCGGGCACGATCTGGCCTCGCTGCATCTGAACTACGAAACGGTAGATAAATACCCGCTGGAGATTGTCACTAAAGGGAGATTGACTGACGCTGACTACCGCGTGGAGAAAATGAAATTCGCCAAGAAGGGCGACAGGAGTACTGTCATCTACAACGCTAAAATCACCATCAAGGGCATCCCGGAAGCAGCATGGGAATATGTGGTCAACGGTAAGGCTGCGCTAGACTGGGTAATGGAGCGTCAGAGCGTGAAGACCGATAAGGCAAGCGGCATCGTCAACGACGCCAATGACTGGGCTATCGAAACAATGGGCAACCCTCGATATCCGTTAGAGCTGTTCCTACGAGTTATCACTGTCAGTCTTGAAACCCAGAAAATAGTCAATAGTCTACCAAAACTAGATATCTAGTTTGTCGCGTGTGCAGGATGGATAAACCATCCTGCACCGTAAACTTCCAGCGAGCTCATATTGACGCGTTTTTCGGGCGCGTCATCAGCGATGCATACGACCGATCGCAGTCTGCCAATGGTCGATTTATCTTGGTTGCGCAGGGGCGAGCGCCGGGCAGGTACCGCGGCTAGCTCTGAGTCGGGTAATTGCGTCAGGTCACGAAGGACTGACACGGGTATTGGTGGCAGGTGATGAAGTACTGAGTGTGGTAATTTTAGGGATGTAATGCAGGAGCTGAGTCAGGTTTGCACTGAGCTGAAGACCCGTAGCGAACGGGTTCCTGCTATTTTTCGGTGTCAGGGGCGCAAGTCCCGACGTCGGGACTTGCCGGGAGATTATCTGGTCATTGACCGGGTATGAGCGGCTCGACGTAAGCGGTAGAGATGCCCAATTCCCCCCGATAAATTCATGACCAAACACATTATTCAATTTATTTTTCCGCTTTCAGCCATTATCGCTATCGCTTCGTCGATAGTCTGTATTGTAAAGAGTGAATTCTCTCTACAATCCTTGCGAATCACCTTCCTGTTTTTTTGAACTGAAAGATTTTCACACCAAGCTAATGTCTCGGTGAAATGCTTTTCTTCCATTCTCATATCAAGGAAAGCAAGTCGCTCATCAAGAGATTGCATATCTTCAGTTATAGTGGAAGGACTTGATTCTAACAGTTTCAGACGGTTTTCAACGTTGGCAACTTTACCTTTAACTCGTGATACATCTTCTACTAATTTTTCATGATTATGAATTGCATCAGCAAGTGCTCGTGAGTTTTGGGCCAATATCTCAGCCATTTGCGCGAAAGCTGATCCTTTAGCTTCTGGCGGAGGTGGGTATACCCCATATTTAGTCAACGACGGTATGACCTCATGGAATAACCACTTCTGAAAGCGCTTACCAGCCGCGCTTCGGTCACTCGACATGACTCGATACAAACCTGGTTGGGTAACGAAGATCTCTTTCTGACCTTCAAAAACACCATTTTCAACATCCGTGGTAATATACTCATCAGGGTCAAGAGCCTGTAATTGTGCTCTGATTATCCCCGCCATCGATTTTACAGTGTAGTCAGCGTTTATTTCTCTGTTTTCTTTATTCAGCGTGACTAACACGTCTCTCAATGAGATATATAAGATCTCGCCAAGGATCAACGTTCTGAGATCACTTTCTCCAGTCTCACCACGGTAACATATCCTGGTCAGGTTACTATTCATTGATCCTCACATTACAAATGTATGGGCGCATTCAAATCAGTATACTTTATTGTTTTTAATATCAAAAATCAAACGACGCCGTACATTCCCCTGACTATAGCGCCTCCCTGAACAGGAAGGCCTGACCTCTTTATGCACGGCTTCTTTCAGAGCGATTCGCTAGCGTTGGCTTTGAACTGCAGAGGCCAGATCAGAAATCTTTTGAGTAAACCCATCATCTCCTCGGTGCATTATAGTTCCCCACAATGCAAAGCAAAGCTAATCGCTGAGCGGGGGAGCTTCCAAGGACGATCATTAACCTTTGCAGGATATCTCCCGCTACGCACATATTCCAGCCGCTCACCAGTACGTTTGATTAACAGGATCTAAAAAATTGTTCCTAGAGGCAACAAGCCGCTGTTAATCCCCGAAGCAGTCAGAATCGGGGATTGTGCAATTAGTCCGATGATCAGCAGGCCTGTTCAAACCCAATCTGCGTTCAAAATATAGGGTGAACCAATAATTGCATGATGAACAAGCTCAAAGGCAGGTTCAGGGCCCTCAGGCAAAAGAGCCAGAGGTTATTCCAGACAGCGTTTCGGTAGCACCAGTAAGTACCGATGCCGTTCAGCAACATGTGGTCCCAATGACTGGACTGCTCCTAAAAGACAAGACTACACACTCAAATTCTTTTTTGTGACGATGATCATTATATTTAGTCATAGTAAATGGTTTTTCTGCCCCAAATGGTAGACTTCCATAACGAGGCATTTTTTCAAACTCGATACAAAGTCCAACATAGCTCCGGATGTATATTACAATGAAAGTGGATCGTGTTTTGTTTAGCAGTTTGTACTCATAAATATACACGTCAGGTATTCAATAAAAATGAATAAAATTAAAAGCAGAATGAAATCATCATTTAAAATATCAGGCAATCATTCTGAATGGAAAGATAAAAAACATGCCATAATGCGTACTGATATTAAGAAAAACATAGAAATAATAAAACGAGAATTTGATGGTTGTATTTTCATGAAAGCAACACTGCATGGTATAAAGATAGGTGGCATCGCATTAACAAGAAATGATGGTGAAAATATAAAACTTGCTGATATAATAATTAATGAAGATTACAGGGGTGTTGGAGTAGGGAGCGTTCTTTTAACAAAAGCGATAGAATCAGCATCATCACTCGGGGTAAGGAAAATTTACGGTGTCATGTGCGGAGATACTAAAAGATTAATCAAATTCTACAAATCCTTTGGGTTTGAAATTCACGGTAATAGTATAGAGCTCCATCTATAAATAGATAACACAAGAACTCTATCCAAACATAATAATCCCCTGATGCAGGCAGCAGTGATCACTGAGAGCATTGCATGGAAGCGCCAGTGATACCCCTACGCAGTATCCTGACGCCCTGAGCGACTATCCCGTCCTCTGTTCTCTCATCCCTGACGCTGAAACCCGGCATCACTATTGCCTCAGTGCTTGCTGGCCTGACCTTATTGGCCCGTAATCACCGTAAGCCGGGAACTGGCGTTGTACGAGTGGCCCTTGCCATCAATGCGAGTTCACCGCAACGTTACGAATTTGGTTAATTATTCATCCTGCAATTGCTGATTGTTGAGAAGACCTGCTCTGTATCGCTCAAGTAAGTTTACAAAATTTTCTTTTTGGGCCCACGTCGGGGCATCGCGTTCAGTCAGTTTTGTGATTCCATTCACATAACTTTCTGATAACGGAATGGTGTGCGGAAAGTTGCTCTTTTTCTCACCACATCTGATCCGAGTTCCTGTATCCAGCCAGCAGGCAACCAGATGTACATTAGCAGGATCCCAATCAGCATGTTGAGTCCGGCGGATCCTTTTTACCCGATAGTAAAACTGATGCTGCCCATTTCGGGTTTTATGATTTGCCATCGGCATTAGCATAAGAGGGATGCTCCAGTCTGGTAGACATGTATGACGCCACATCCCGATACTGTCAGCCACTTCGATCATACGGGTAAAATCCTTAAGCGTAAGCTGGCCTTGCCCGCCACGAAGGTGTCGACAAACCAGATAAGTGCACAGAAAGGTTGCAGGCTCCATGAATCGCTCACGCCTTAAATGTGCTTCTTCCAGCGACAGCGACTTTTCATTACTATCTAATGCGTTAAATCTCTTCGACTCTGATCCTAAAGGGCAAAACTCCGCACTCGGTGCTTTTTTGGCGTGGCTAAAGCGTGGTGTAAAATCATCATTTGCAACAAGAAGCCCCTTTTGGTGAACCGGTTTGTCACAAACAACACAGCAAAGATCCGGCCAGTCTCTCTTATCTTTACCCGATATCAAATTGGCATATTCATCGAGCGAGATGATTCTCCGGATCCCGTTTTCAACTAAAATCGCCGTTTCCATAAGCCCTCTAATGATTTATCGCATTATTCTTCGTCAAATTTTATTCCCCGTAATTTCCCTATCTATTTCAAACTTTACAGCGGTATCTATATTCCCCTTAATCGAGCGATAGAACAAGAACTCAATAAAAGCAAAGAGCTGCCTGAATATGAAAAACAGCAAGTGATGGCATTTCTACAAGGCATGATGGCACGGATGAATCTGGATAAACTTTGAGTATATGAAAAATAATCCCGCCCAGAAAGGGCGGAATTGCCATTAATTCTCATATTTAAAGTCGATGTTTATTTTGAGTGTTTCAATATTCACAGTGACTTCGCAACCATGCCAGAATGGCTTTTCTTGTGATTTAAAGTTATCCACAAACAAATTTCTTAGTTCCACCAAAAGATCTAAAAGTCTTTCACTGGCATCTGCGGTTTCAGTGATCCAATGTTGATTGCCCTGTTTATCTACATAGTCATAAGTAAACTCACCACAGTCGCTTTCCGGTTCTAACTTTGCACACAGAATGATTTTGACTGCATCACTAGGAGTGATCGATAGCAGCACCGAACCAATGTCATTATAAATATCCTGATCAGAACGCATTATTTACCTCCGGGTGCATTGTTAAATACTTTTTCAATCGGGCGACCACCATCTATCGAATATACTACTTTAAATTTAGCAGGTCTGACACTATCCCCAATATACGATGGCTGAATGTTGACCTTAACCTCTTTTCCTTCACCCAATGCTTTTGCCCAAGTATTTTCCATCTGCTTCCAGGCTCCTTTGTTCAGATTTCCATCCATTGGAACAAGGTTCAATTTTTCACCAGGACCATTAAAAATACTGGCTATTAAATGACCACCCTCATCTCCATCAAGGCCACACTTACCTGCTTTACATTGTTGATAGCCATTTCTATCCTTTACATTAGGACTAAGAGTTGCTTCAACCTGGCTTGGCCTTGCCTGAGCATCAGTTTTATAAATTTTATCACCATCTACATGATAAACTTTATTCGGCTGTGGGTTATTTAGCTCTTTGCTCCAGTTCCCTTTACCACCTGAGTCCAGCATCAGCTTTTCAAGTGACTCCGCACTGATTTTCTGACCTGTCTGTTTTTCAACAGCCATTAGAGCCTTCAACTCTGACAACTCGCTGGCAGACATTTTACCAACCGCCGCTACTGTCAGGCCCGCTGGAAGAGCATCGCCAGCGACCATTTCCGCAACCCAGATACTGACTTCATTTGCACACAGCACAGTATTCGCACCACATGCACTGACTGCTGCCTGAGCGGCTGCAATTGCTTCCGGAGTCAGAGCAATCACTACCCCACCTGTAGCCCCCCCAACAAGCGCTGCTGCAATCGCTTTGTTTACAGCCTCACCGCGTTTACATTCAGCCCCGCCAAGGTTAGTCGAGCAGGACGCAATATCTTTGCCATGCTCCTGCACGAACTTGGTCTGAGTGTCTTCATTACCACCCAGCAGGTTATTCTCAACAACATTCTTCCCGGCAGCAGCTCCGGTAGCCACACCCGCAGTA
>ENA-UOZI01000263-UOZI01000263.1-food-metagenome-genome-assembly--contig:-NODE-263-length-14752-cov-3.921549_pt1 | contig 14752 bp, 11 predicted proteins | sample MGYA00249871_ERZ772729 | MGnify/ENA primary metagenome ERZ772729 (study PRJEB29005, sample SAMN08379449) | food metagenome | isolation source: cheese - non spiked | study: EMG produced TPA metagenomics... | reverse complement strand
GTGCCTCAGCCTTTGGCTGACTGCATCCGGCCAGGAATAAAACACCCAGTAATACCCCACAGATGATTATCTTCACCCTGATATCCCTTCATAATTTAAGACGCATTCGGAAATCATTGCTGATGCGCCATATTTTCGAATTAATGACTCACCATACACATTGCATCAACAGGTAATGTCACAGTATCCAGCACGGCAGAGAAAGGAACATCAAGCCAGAAAGGCAATGCTCAAATAGCCATATCCACCATTTTCTCAGTCCCCTGATAACACCCTGAAGCATGTTCGGATTTAGAACCGCAACCACTTTAAAAAAATATAAAAAATCAGCACAGCTATTTTATTCATTCTTGTTCCAGGTTTTGACACACAAAAACCAGGAAAAAAAGTAAATGCAATTTAGTATCAGGTTTGACTACCCAACTGGGTCACATAGTTGAGTACCCAGGCATCACGTTCATCATCAAATAATACGCCCGCCAGGGTAGCGTTAACCATCCCCTCAAAGCATGCCCTGAGTTCAGCCTCTTTTGTGGTGAAGGTATTTTCCGCGAGCAATTTTTGGGCGACAAAACGTTTTGCATCACATAAGCACATAAATTTTTCGTACTGGCTATCGCTGAAATCCAGTTGCTTAACAACCTCCTCACGCTTCGGGATATTTCCTCGCCCTGTTATCCATACTGAGTGCCCATCACGATCCTGCCATCCCCAGCATATTACGGGTCTTTTAAGTTGCTCCTGCTGCTCAGCGCTCAGAATATCCGTAAAAAGATAAGAAAAAATGCGAGTATCCCAGAACCGAAAAATTCCTTCCCTGCCTTCTTGCCGGGCATTGGCGATTTCTGTAAGCCACTTACCCAATTGGGAGAATGACCATGAAGAACATAAAACCAGTAAAGGCGCCGTGGAGGACATTTCTTTTGCAAGCGCCTGAAGCCAGTTCCATTGCTGGAGATCGTCAAACATAACCCGCACCAGCAGAGGAGCATCTTCGGGATAAATATCCTCCGGCAAGCCCTTATAGAGCGACAGCCATTTAATCTCAGGAGAAAACCCCGAGAGCGCGGGTATGACGGAATAATCCAGACCACATTGATCAACAATGACATCAATGTAGTTGTGTCCAATCTGTTGGCAAAGCCGTCGGGTACTTTGCAGCACGTCTTCATCATTTACATTCGGCACTGATTAACCCTCCCTTGGCACAAATCCTTTAGCCATCTCCTGAGCCCTTTTCAGACAGTCCTTGCAGACCGAGGAGGGAAGTTCCGGCAACGGAAAATCTTCGCTCTGCGGCCCCAGCATCTTGTGTTGACCTTTCAGGCTCAACTGCCCTGGCCCGTGAATATGAATCTCTCCCTGCGGCGTCAGCCGTATATACGCTCCGCCACATCCAATGGTGATACCGTTTTTCGCCGTCAGCTGCAGGTGCCCCTGCGTGGACTGCACGGTAATGTCTTTCAGCGACGTCAGTGACAAGGTGTCAGCGTGAGACTCCAGCGTCATCGGGCCCTTCGCAGAAACCAGCCGAATCCCCTCCTGCCGGGCCAGCACTGAAATTGCTTTTTCGGCATTGACGGAATGACGCTGCGCTGAAGCAATATTGACCTCGCCCAGGCTCTGCAGGTAAAGCCCTTTTCCACTGTGTAACAGCGTGGTTTCAGGCGTAACTGCTGCGATGCCGTCAGGCGCAGACATCAATATGGCAGCCTCTTTCAGATTGTCTGCTCCACAGACGAACGCTCTCAGGGAATCTGCATCAGGCGAGAAGTTGTGATGCGTCTGCGTGATGCTTCCCCACTCCGTGACCTGATTCAGCGCCCCTTTTAGCAGGCTGACCGCAGGCTGCATCTCCAGCACCTGCCCCTGCGCTTTCGCCTGACCGTCCGCCGAGATAAAAATCCCTTTCTGCGCCCGGATGGCGCCCCAGCTGTCCGTCCGGAGCTCAAAACCCTCCCCGCGCGGTTGTTTTTCAGCATCCACTAAATGCCCGAGATTCAGCTGGCTCTTGCCGCCGTACTCCGTGCTGACCTTGATGTGCTCTTTCCCGCGCTCGTCATCAAGGCGGATTTTGTTGTTCGCCGGGGTACGCAGCACGTTACGCTTATAGTTGCGGATGGTGACGTGGTCCCCGTGCGCCGAGTCGTGCAGCACGCCGGTAATGTACGGGCGGTCCGGGTTACCGTCCTCAAAACCAATCGCCACTTCGGTACCCGCCAGCAGCGGCAGATGCAGGCCGTAGGTGTCCCCGGCATACGGGCGGGACTGGCGCACCCACAGGCTCTCGAACCCGGTCTCCCAGCTGTCACGGTCAAACAGCATGTTCACGCGATAGCGGCCGTCCTTATCAATATGGCCGTAGGTGTCATTTTCGGTGGTGCTGGTGACGCGGGCCGGCAGCGTACCGGCCATCACCGGACGCGGGCCCGGCTCCGGGCGGAAGCTGAAATCTGCACTGTCCGGAATACCGTCAAAATGAATGCAAAAATCTTCATCCCGCCGCGCATGGCTGCGCATCGCCGTGATAACCACACCGCGGGCAAACACCTCTGCCACTTCATACCCGCCGGTGACCTTCAGCACCTGGCCGGGAGAGAGTACCGGGCTGCTGGTGATGGCCCGGGCCTGCGTCTGGCCATTCAGGTAGCGCTCATGCCGGATGCGGGCATAAAACGCCCCGGACTCGGGTGCCGGATGACGCTCATACGCGATGCCCGGCGTCAGATAATTGTCGGCATAGTGGTACGCTTCCCCGTAAGTGGTCGTATCCCCGCGGGTCACATCCACCTGCGCGTTCATGTCCTGCGTGGCCTGGCGGTAGTTGTAGTCCCGGGTGCTGACCTGCTTCTGCACCACGCTGTGATGGCTCTCCATCCCCCACACCGCGTCCACGCCCTGCGAGTGCTGCCCTGAAGGCGGGACCGACGGCAGGGTCAGGCCTTTCTCATACCCCTGCTGACCGTCGTAAAACTCCACCACGTCGATGTTCAGGCGCGTGTCGGTGGTGAAGCGGAACCAGATACCCACCTCACCCAGCAGGCGGGTGATGAAGTGCAGGTCGTTCTCGCCGTACTGCATCACCTGCTCGCGGCGCGGGTACTCCCTGGTCAGCGAGAACAGAAAATCCTGGCCGCGCATGCCGTGACGCTCGCGCAGGATTTTTTCCACAATTTGCGGCACCGACATGTCCTGGTAAATCGCGTTCTGGTGCGAACGGTCCAGCAGCGCCAGGCGTGGCCGCAGCGTCAGGGCGTAATGCGTTTCATCCCTGGACGTGCCGAGCCGCTCAAAACCGGTCACCACGCCCTGAATCACCCGCAGCGGCTGCTGTATTTTGATGCCGTAACCCTGGTCAACCGGGGCCTGCAGCGTCAGCGAGCCGGATTTCATCAGCATCATTTCTTTGCTGATACCGTGGTCGCGGCTGGTAAACTCAATGCGGTAGCTGAACGGTCGGCTCAGGGCTTCGTCGCCGTCAAAGGCCAGCACGTCGGGTTCGGCCTCACAGCCTTTCACCGCCAGAAGGTGGTGGTTGTGGCTGTATCTGATCGGTGGAGTGGTGCTCATACGCAGTCTCCCTGTAGCCAGTCAAACGCCAGGCCGATCCCCTCCTCTTCGCTCCAGCTGAGGCAAAGCGACTTTGGCTTTTGTTTTGCGGCCATGTGAGAGAGCAACTGCTGACTCAGCACCGGCAAAATCTGTTGATTCAGCAGACTGTCGACGTTGCGCGCGCCCGTATCCGGCAGCAGGCAGGCTGCCGTCAGCGCGTCGTAAAGGCTCTCATCGATATGTGTGGCCAGACCATAGTGACGGTCTAAACGCCTGCTCACCTGCGACAGCTTCATTTCAACAATGGTGCGCATAGCTATCTCGTTGAGCGGTCGGTAAATCACGGTCTGGAAGCGGGCCAGGAGTGCCGGCTGGAAGTGGTCGCGTAATATCGGGCGCAGCAATTCGTGCAGGTCGCCTTCGGTGGCGTCAGGCTGTTCTTCCAGCAACTGCATCAGGTGGTCACTACCGAGATTCGAGGTCATCAGAATAACAGTATTGCGGAAGTCGATTTCACGACCTTCTCCATCACGCATAAAGCCGCGATCGAAGACCTGATAGAACACATTCATGACATCGCGGTGGGCTTTTTCCACTTCATCCAGTAGCACTACACTGTACGGCCGTTTTCGCACGGCTTCGGTCAGAATTCCGCCCTGGCCGTACCCGACATAACCCGGAGGCGAGCCTTCCAGCTGCGAACCCGCATCCCGCCCCTCCCATTCAGAAAGGTTAATCGTGATGAGTGACTTCTCGCCGCCATACATGACATCGGCCAGCGCAAGCGCGGTTTCAGTTTTCCCGACGCCACTCGGCCCCACCAGCAGGAATACGCCCTGCGGGCCGTTCTCGGACGTGAGGCCCGTTTTTGCCGCGCGCAGACGCTGAGCGACGGCCTTAAGCGCCGTATCCTGCCCGACCACGCGCTTCCCTATTTCATTTTCCAGCATCAGCAGTTCGGTTTGCTCGTCTTTCATCAGCGATGACAACGGCACACCTGTCCAGTCGGCTATCACATTGGCCACGGTGCGTACATCCACATCCAGGGAGAGCAGCGGGTTACCGTGCTGCATCTCGTGAAGCTCCTGATGCAGCTGGTGAGTCTCGCTCTGGCGCGAGATATCCTGACGGCTTTCGAGCAATTGAGCGGTCAGCTTCAGTTCCTGACCGTACTGGCTTTCGAGTTCATCGAGCGCCACAATCAGGTTTACCTCTTCCTGCTCTATCGCGCTCAGACGTCCAGCGTGGCTCTGATTGCCAATCGCGATATCCTCCAGCAGCGCCTGCTTCTCCATGTCGAGTGCGGTGATAGATGCGCGATAACGAATAAGCTGCTCCGGAACCGTGTCGATGCTCATGCGTACGCGGGCGGCAGCGGTATCCAACAGATCCACCGCTTTATCAGGAAGTTGACGTCCCGTCAGATAACGGCGCGACAGGGTAACTGCGGCACGAACCGCATCGTCGGTAATGTGCACGTGGTGATGTTCGGCGTAGCGGGATTTCAGGCCCCGCAGCATCAGGCAGGCAGTGTCGTCATCCGGCTCATCGACTTTTACCATCTGGAAGCGGCGTTCCAGGGCTGCATCGCGCTCAAAGTATTGTTTGTATTCAGACCAGGTGGTGGCCGCAATTGTCCGCAGTTCACCACGCGCCAGCGCGGGCTTCAGCAGGTTGGCTGCATCCGCGCCACCGGCCTGGTTGCCAGCACCGATGATGGTATGCGCTTCGTCGATAAACAGCAGAACGGGTACCGGGGACTGCTGTACTGCATCAATGACGTTTTTCAGACGCTGTTCAAACTCCCCCTTCACACCCGCGCCCGCCTGCAGCAGGCCGAGGTCAAGCGTACGTAGCACCACAGTTTTAAGCGATTCCGGCACATTGCCTTCGGCGATTCTGAGCGCCAGGCCTTCAACCAGTGCGGTTTTGCCCACGCCCGGATCGCCAACCAGAATCGGGTTGTTTTTGCGTCGACGGGAGAGAATGTCCACCATCTGACGAATTTCGGTGTCACGACCAAACACCGGATCGATTTTGCCTTCTTTCGCCTTCGCAGTGACATCAAGGGTGAATTTATCCAGCGCATTCTGCAACGCAGGGTTGAGTTCTCCCTCTTTTACTTCTGCACCCACAGGGCGCCCGACGAACTCGACTTCTCCACCATGACTTTGCGCCAGTTCCGCTTCCTGCTGCACTTCCGGACGTTCATCTGACTGCGCATCAAGCAACGGTCGAAGACGCTCAAGCTGACTCTGGCCCAGGGTCAGCAAAGGCCACAGACCGTTGCAGCGCACCAGGTTTTGTTTCTCAACCAGTGCCATCAGTAAATGCACACTGCGGATATGTTCTTCACCCGCCAGTGAGGCTATCAGCCAGGCTTGCTGCATCAGAGACTGGATGTTTTCTGAAAGCTGCGGCCGGTGGCGTACCGAGCGCGGCTGTTTATCCAGCCAGCCCAGTAAATCCTGCCAGATGCCGTCCATATCCCATTCGTAGCGGCGAGCCAGCACCGTCAGGTCACCTTCCCCCTGCTCCAGCAGCTTCAGCAGCCAGTGCTCCGGCAGAATTTCTGCATGCGCGCGAGTCTGGCAGAGCGAAGCTGCACCTTCCATTGCCCGCGCGCAGTATGGATTAAGACGTCGAAGGAGGATTGCCGGGTTTTCCATGTTGGTTTTACTCACTGTTGTGGACCTTTCGGACACGCTACCGCCCCTGGCCGTTACCGAGGCCCATAAGGTCTGTTTCCGGGATGTAATGTTTTCTTTGCTCAGCGCCCGCAGCGGCAGACGTTCAGCAAAGAGAAAAGCGGACAGGAAAACCTGCCCGCTTGCGACTTACGCAGTAGCGCGTTCGTTCCAGGAGTCGGAATGAATGATGTTGCCGTCTTTGTAGGTCCAGGTGATTTTTTCGTAACGCAGTTCAACGCGCTCAAGGTGGTTGTGCTTCTCTTTAGAAGGATCCTTAACGTCATACATTTCAGGATTCACCTTCACCACCTTCACGTTTTCCAGTTTGGTGTTGAAATACTCCACTTCCTGGCCCGCGTCGTTGATTTTGTACCACTTGAATTCCGCAGACTTCAGGGTCTGACCCGTGGTCACAGCCTTATAAAGATATGGGCTGGAGGAATCGATTTCTTTGGTGAACAGGAATGGCGTGTGGATACGCGTCCCGGTCAGCTTGCCGGTATTGTTATCGGTCGGGATGTACAGGTTGTGTTCCTGAGCCACCACTTCGATGCTGCCTTCACGGTCCTGAACGTCTACAGACCCTTTAATGTCCGCGCCGCCATCGTCTTTCAGCCAAAGATAAACAGGAATTGCCATGGAATTACTCTCCATTTAATTGTGATGCGCCATCATCCTGCGATGGCGCCGGGTGTTTGCCGGGTAGCTGACAGGCGTTCGCCTGCGGCACCAGACTGATTTCGACACGACGGTTGAGCGCACGCCCTTCCGGGGTGTCGTTGGTTGCAACAGGACGGCTTTCGCCATAGCCCTGCACAGCAAAACAGCTTTCAGGTACGTCGCCGGTGTCTCGCATCCAGTTGCGCACTGCCTCGGCACGTTTCAGCGAGAGCATCTGGTTCAGTTGCGGATTTCCGGTGTTATCAGTGTGGCCAGATACGACAATCAGCCAGCCCGGCTTCGCTTTGATGCCCACCAGAGAATTCACCAGCATTTTGGTGGAACCCGCTTTGAGCACGAATTTTCCGGAGTCGAACAACGACATGCTGTCGAGACGCACAATTTTCGGTATCGGTTTGGGTTTCGGCTGTGGTTTAGGAGGCGGTGGCACATACGAGCGGATCGCTTCCAGCACCGGCATCCGGAGACGTTCTCCCTGATAAAGTCCCAGGCCCAGCCGGGCCGGTACGCCGTTACGCGCCAGATCATCCAGCAGTACCGCATCCGCGCGCAGGATCGCAACCGCGCTGGCTTTCTGGTCATAGTTATCCATAGAGATGCTGTCGTAACGGGCAATATCGAAGCTCACGCGATGCAGTAGCTGGCGATTGTTCCAGCCGCTACTCAGCAGCGCGGCGATCGCCGCCAGGGTGAAAAGACTCAGGACGCAGCGCCAGGTGCGGGCTTGCGATGTGAGCCCGCTCCCTTCCGGTAGCAGCGGCAGGATAAAATCCGGGAACGGGGAAATAACCGTACTGTCCGTTCCCACTGGCTGCCAGCCCGTCACCCGCTGCATCGCAGTGTGACGAGAAAGCCATGCCGTCCAGACCGATGTGGCCAGACTGCCGGCCAGGATCGGTCCCATACCCCACAGCACCGCAACAGGTGCAATGACAGGAACATCGGGGTTTTCATCCATAAAGACAGCTTTGACGTGCTTATGGAACCAGCCCATCAGGCTGTTCATGAGTACTTGCTGTTGCATCGCAGGCGAACCACCCGTGGTGACCCACGCAGCGATTGAGCTCGGCGCTGAAGACTCACGCCAGACCCTCATCCCCTCTCCGGCAATAGCCGCCTGCCAGAGCATGTCATTCGTCATTGCGCTACCAACCTGGCCATTCAGAACCAGCGGCACAGAATGACCCGTTTCCTTACGCAGCTGGCTGATTTGCCAGCGCAGGGCCAGCAGGCGGCTGGTAAGTCGCTCGCTGTCGGCGTGTTTCTGTGGACAGACACTGACCATCACCGACAGCTGACGCCCCCAGTCAGGTCGCAGCCACAGCACCTGCCGGGCGACCTGCTCAAGATCCTGATGATCTTCAACGCGGATCCAGCACCCTTGTGTGACGGTGAGCACCGGAGATGACTGCGGCCAGGTCAGAGGCAGATCGCCACAAACCAACACCACGGGTTGACGGTAAGTGGCTTCAGGAAGGTCATCCAGATGTAAGGTGACGTCAGGTTCAGCACGACGGCTGCCGATATACCAGAACGCGATGATTAGGCCGATCATCGCCAGCATAACGAGCACCGAAACCAGTCGGGATACCGGCAGAAAACCCAGGCAGACCACAGCACTCAGCAGGGCAGCCCACAGCGCAATCCCGCGCTGTTGTGCAGGACTCATTTTACGACTCCCGGCAACAAGGACTGCAGCAGTTGATCGAGCCAATGATCCAGCCCCCACCAGAGCGCAGCAAGAACCACCACACTAAGGCCAATACGCATGGACCATGATTCAAGCCAACCTCCCATTCCCCGACCGACACGGCTCTCTGCCAGCACAGGATGCGTCTGCGGATAGCTAAACGGCGCCACCCGTTCATTCAGGGCTGTGACGAGCTTCTGACGTTCCGGATCGTTTAGCGAGCGGAAGTTCCCCAGAAAACCCAGCATCATGACTCGCTGGAAGCAGGTCAGCACGGCGCAGTCTGGTGCTGGCTCACGCAGCACATCGCGCATCTTGTCGCACAGGGTGTCACCCGCATCCATTGTGCCAAGAAAATGCCCCTGCAGCGGTATGTCATACCACTGCACACAGGCATCGTCCTCCACACCACGACCTTTGACCGCCTCATCAAGCAATGCACATTGAGCGGTCTCATCCAGCTCACTGGCTTTCAGTTCACGCTGAACGCGCTCCACATCCGCGATACAGCGCTCCCACAGAGCCCGCCCTTCTCCCTCCAGAAACAGGGGACCATGGCGAAGGCTGATAACCTGAAGCCAGGTATCCTGCAGCAAAGCATCAATATCCACTGACACGGCAGTGCCATGTTTACGTTCATTCATGTTCGCAGTACCGCAAAGAGTTCAAGTTCAGGCTCGCCAAGCATGCCCGGGACGTAAAACATGCATGTTCCGCTCTGGAGCATTTCTGTCGCCAGAGGATGGGAAAGATCGAGACTGAAATACTGGTTTTCCAGGCGCAATGGAATGGCGGCTGGCACATGGCGCAGTGGGGTTAACGGTACGCCCACACGTGAAGAGTTGACGATCCCCCGCACATGGTCAGGACTGCCCACCTTACACTGGCGCGGAAACTGTTCCTGCAGTTGGGCAACCGGTATCGGTGAACGCACGGAAAGGTAGTAATCAGCCCCTTCACGCAGACGTGGGTCATGCAGACGCGCCTGCCAGAAGTGCAGCCGTGGGTCATAGTCGAGTGACAGAGCCACCACGCGGGACGGCAGGCTGGCTTCAAGCAGGTCGCCAAGCAAATCAAACAGCGGTGGAAATACCGCATTGAGTTGCTCGTGCTGCCAGACAGGTATGGCGCTCACCTGGTGCTCCAGAGAGAAGGTCAGCAGGCTCCCGGCCAGGCGAGAAAGTTCCGGATACAGACGTTCCGGCGGGCTTTGCAGGTTACGCTGGAACTGACCAAGCACAGGCTCGGCACTGTTCAGCGCGTTGAGCAGCCAGAACAGAGATACATCCGCCACGGCGAAATCAGCCATGCATTGCTTTCACGACGCATTGCCATCAGACGGCAGAGGCGAACTCGCAGCTGGGTCAACAGCTGTTCCAGTTGAGTCACCAGCCAGCGGCTGCCCTGGATCGTCAACAGAGGAGGGAGAAACGTCTCATCTAATTGCCATGAACCCTGTGAATCTTGCTGCAGTCGGGCGACAGGGCAAGTCAGATAATCGCTGTTATTCTGATGATCAAAACGCAGCGTCAGCTCCGGATGCATCACCGCAATCTGACGGGTATCCTCACCAAAGGCATTGCGAACATCCCGCCAGCTCTGGCGATATCGCACCGGACGCTCAGCGACTTCATCAGGCTTTAAACAGTTGCCGCCGTTCGCCCGCAGCAGCGGAAGCGCCAGCACCACCGTCACCTCCTGTGATTCACTCTCAAGCGACAGCACCGGCGGCAGAGGATCAGCATTGTCGGTATCAATCAGCGTGCCGTCCTGGAAACGGACGTGCAGATGCCGGGCCTGAATACGCCCTAGTTTGAGAGATTCCGGTTCAAAGATGGCATCAATGACCCCCCACGGGCACGAAAGACCCAGTCGGGCAATACATTCCGCAGACCAGGCCGCATACGCGACCTGTTGCTGAAAATGCTGGGGAGAGACCAGAATGCCCCTGCCCCATAACGGTTGTTCCGTTTTCATCAGCTTCCTGCCTGTTTTACGATTTCGCCTTCGGCATCTGGGAAACCAGTGACAGGTTGACGTCCATGCCTTCGACCTGGAAGTGAGGGATCGCGTACAGCTTCACGCGGAAGAAGCCCGGGTTGTCTTCAATATCTTCGACAACCACTTTCGCATCACGCAGCGGGTGAGACGCCTGCAGTTCATCGCCCGGATCGGTCATTTCAGTGACCAGACTGCGAACCCAGGTATTCAGCTCCAGTTCAAGCAGACGGCGATCCTTCGTGGTACCGATGTTTTCGCGCTGAATCAGCTTCAGGTAATGGGCGATACGCGACAGCAGGAAGATATACGGCAGACGCGCGTTGATGCGGCTGTTAGCCGTTGCATCTGCGGTGTCATACAGCGCCGGTTTCTGGCTTGAGTTAGCCGAGAAGAAGCAGGCATAGTCGCGGTTTTTGTAGTAGGACAAAGGAATGAAGCCCAGATTGAAGCCCAGATTCGCAAACTCAAATTCGCGGGTTTCGGGGATCATGACCTCACTCGGGATTTTTACCTGATTGCCGGTACCGAGATCGTAAAGATGGATAGGCAGGTCCTGAACCGCACCACCGGCCTGCGGACCACGAATCTGTACGCACCAGCCATTATTGATAAAGCTACGCACCATGTTGGAAGCAAAGGCAAAGGAGGCATTCGTCCACAGGTATTTGTCGTGATCCGGACCTTTGACCTCTTCGACATAATTGAAGCTGCGAACGGGAACGGTATCTGGCCCGTACGGTAAACGTCCCAGTACGCGCGGCATGACCAGGCCGATATAGCGAGCGTCGTCGGTATCGCGGAACGATTTCCACTTGATGTACTCTGCGCGGTCAAAATAGTTACCAATATCTTTTATCGCAGCGACGTCTTCCATGGACTCTTTAAGGAAGAATTTTGGACCTGCTGAGCCGATAAACGGCATGTGCGCAGCAGCGGAGACTTTAGAGATGTTGCGCAGCAGCGCGACATCCTGCGCTGAAGCATCGAACTCGTATGCGGAAATCAGTGCCGCAATTGGCTCGCCGCCTGGGGTATCATATTCATCAATATAGGTGTGTTTATACAGGCCACTCTGGATGATTTCCGGGCTGTCTTCGAAGTCCTGACGCAGGTCTTCTTTAGACATACTCAGCAACTCAATTTTCACGTTCTGGCGAAAATCTGTTTTATCAATCAGCGACTTCACTCCGCGCCACAGACCTTCAACTGCCTGAAACTCCTCATGGTGCATTACCGCGTCCAGCTGACGGCTGATCTGGTAATCGAGTTCAGCAATGTGGTGATCAATCAGGCTTTTATCCAGTTTTTCGACTTTCGCACCGGCTTTGGTCAGACATTCCAGGAAGACCTGCATACCTGCCGTCAGACGTTCATCAGCGGTCGCATCCGACATCGCCTGCGCGTCCTGCCAGATATCCAGGGCGCTCAATTCAGAGACGGGACTTAAGTTGATTTTCTCAAACAGGGAGGCGTAAACCCCACCCGCAGCAGGACGTTCCAGCACCATGCTTTCACCGCCAGCAATATTATTTTGTACAGACATGAGCATTCCTTGATTAATCCGTTAAAACATCGTGATGGTTAAGCTTTTTTGGGTGCCAGTGCGGATAATTCATTGCGCAATTCAGCGCTAAGCGACTGGTCAAGAACGATTTTTTCCAGCTCTTTTCGGAAAGTCTGGTTATCCAACAGGTTGGCCTTAAGATCGCGGAGTAAGTTGCGCATCGCCAGCATCGCCTTCAGCTGTGGTATCTGGGCAGCCACCTGCTCTGGCGTGAAATCTTTCATGCTCTGGAAAGTCAGCTCAATATTGTCCTCACCACCATCATCTGACAGTGTGTTTTTGACGCTCAGATTAACTTTTGGGGAATATTCGGAAAGAACACTGTCGAAATTATTTTTGGTGATATTAACTTTTTCACGCTCAGATATTGGCGCAGCATCCTGACCATTACTGAAATCACCGGCAACAAGCAGTTTTAAGGGTAATTCCATTTTCTTGCTTGCTCCGCCAGTATGCAGGTCAAGCTTCAGGTTAATACGTGCCTTAGGCACTTCATTCTGAAAACTGTCAGACATTTGATCATCCCTCTTTGTTTTGCGATGCAAACTTCACGGTATCCTTCTTGATGCGCAATATTAGAACAATGATCGACCTCAAATCAAAAACACAGATCATTTATCCGCAATTAGAAAATTCTTAAGAATTTTCCTCTAAGATATTATTGCAACTTATCAGACCAACCCAGAAAAAGAAGCTACTCTTTTTCTGTAAAACAAATATTTGTATCGTAAAAGGGATTGCAGCCAGTCAGATGCTAAAAAAACAATATTGTTTTGATTTGCATCACAGCACTATATCAAAAACACAGGAGAGAACTACTTTAGACTCGATAAAAAGAAAGGTGAATAAATTATGGACTCAGGCACTTCATTCATTGGATGAATAATAAATAAGAACTTTCACAAAGAAAATTCTTATTTGTTAAACGAAGAGGTACAAAAAAAATTTGAATACGGAATCTGCCACAAAAAAATAGCGCTTTTAATCCTTCCTCTCTTGAAGAGGCTTCCTGCCCGACTCAGGTGGAAGGTGTTCTCATGACTGACTGCCTATAAAAACTGTAAAATCAACCACCTCCTTGACTGCCGCTTTTTTAATCAAAAACGAGTAATAGCACATAACGTATAACGGTGCTACATTACGCCGCCCACCCAAATCAGCAGTGGTCAGGCAACGCCGTAAAGTTCGGTAAAGCCTGAAACCATCACCTTGAAGAACGGTCTTAATGGCACGTCGTATCGCACACGCTGCGCTACCTTTACAGGCTTCACATAGGTTTTACTATCTTGTCTCAATCCAAATTTGAACGTGCGTTTTTACACCCGCGTTACTGGTTTACATGGTTTGGTCTTGGCGTACTCTGGCTGCTGGTGCAACTTCCCTACCCTGTGCTGCGTTTGCTGGGGTCGAAACTGGGCAGCGCCTCTCGCTATTTCCTGAAACGTCGCGAAGCCATCGCGCGCAAAAACATCGAGCTTTGCTTTCCTCAGTACAATGCTGAAGAGCGCGAAAAATTGATCTCTGAAAACTTTAAATCTATCGGTATGGCGTTGCTTGAAACCGGTATGGCCTGGTTCTGGCCAGACGAGCGTGTCCGTAAATGGTTTGACGTTGAAGGTCTGGATAACCTCAAACATGCCCAGATGCAAAAACGCGGCGTGATGGTTGTGGGTGTGCATTTTATGTCGCTTGAGCTGGGCGGCCGCGTTATGGGTCTTTGTCAGCCGATGATGGCAACCTATCGCCCGCATAACAGCGCACTGATGGAATGGGTACAAACGCGGGGGCGCATGCGTTCAAATAAGGCGATGATCAGCCGTAACAATCTGCGCGGTATGGTTGGCGCCCTGAAAAAAGGTGAAGCCGTCTGGTTTGCCCCGGACCAGGACTACGGCCCTAAAGGCAGCAGCTTTGCCCCTTTCTTTGCGGTTAAAGATGTCGCTACGACGAACGGTACCTTTGTGATTTCACGTCTCTCTGGCGCCTCGATGTTAACGGTGACCATGGTCAGAAAAGCGGATAAGTCAGGCTATCGTCTGCATATCTCACCGGAGATGGCGAACTATCCTGAGGATGAGAGTGAAGCCGCGACCTTTATCAATAAGGTGATTGAGTTTGAGATTATGCGAGCACCTGAGCAGTATCTGTGGATGCACCGCCGCTTTAAAACCCGCCCTCTGGGCGAAGCCTCACTTTATATCTAACCCCTTTCGAAGGTTAGTTTCGCTAAGAAACTAACCTTTTCAAGCACCTGTAATCGCAGTGCGTAACGGCTTTTTTCGACCGTCGCTCAACAGGCATTTATAGCGTACCGAAATCAAACTGTCGCCGTTCCACGACACTCGTAAGTATCGGAAATTATTTAAAAAAATGCCTCTTGTCACTCCTGAAATTTAGGCGTACATTAGCGCCGTCTGGCGACAGGAAAGCACAGAATTCAGAGCTGAAGTTAGCGACGTAACGGGATAATTCCGATTTCCCCTTTCGCATGATTTCAACTCTCTATACTCAGTTGGACTCTGTTTTTTTAATGCGTACCGGAAGATACGCGGAGCGATGAAACGTGAAATATTT
>ENA-UOZI01000262-UOZI01000262.1-food-metagenome-genome-assembly--contig:-NODE-262-length-14793-cov-16.211969_pt1 | contig 14793 bp, 18 predicted proteins | sample MGYA00249871_ERZ772729 | MGnify/ENA primary metagenome ERZ772729 (study PRJEB29005, sample SAMN08379449) | food metagenome | isolation source: cheese - non spiked | study: EMG produced TPA metagenomics... | reverse complement strand
CAGGCTGTGATGTGTCACGGTCTGTTTATCGAATTAATTGCAGATATAAAAAAACCAACCGTAAGGGTTGGTTTTTTCTTGGGATTTTTGGTCCACGAGAGTATTCAAAACACACCAATAACCACTTGATTTAATTGAAGTCGAAAATTTTAAGTCAAAAATCGTATAGCTTAACGTGTAGCTAAAAATGTTTGCTGCAAAAGTATACAATTTTAACCGTTATGACTCCCTGTTATTCGTTATCAAGCTGGTGGATGATTACACCACCAGCATGAAAATTATTTACCAGGGTAAAGCCGGTGATGCGGATCCAGCCATACAACATGGAACACGTTACCGATAAAAAAACCATGCACCCGACCATGCTCATTGCGTGATACAGCAAATTGATATGGCGTATAGCTCTGAAACTGCTCGTTCAGGTGTGTGAAGCCTTCCGGCTCAGATGTGTGTCGCCAGTCGATAGGATGAGATTTCAGGGCGGCACTGCGCCCAGCCATAAACTCATTAGCCGTCAGTGAGGAAAGAGCTTTCAGACGGTCAAGCACCTTGCAAAAATAAGCAGAATCCTCGGCTGCAAACCTGAATTTTTCATGATCTGCGTCGATATAGCGAAAGGAAAAATTAATGGTCGTTACAGCCTGATGGTTTTCGCCTGCGGTAATACGGCTACCCTTTTGGGCCAGTTTCCCGGCCCTGATACTTCCTTTTCCCATACTCACGATGCCATAGAACGATAAAACTCTGCCGTTACCTTTTTATCTATAACATTCCGACATGGCGCGTCTGCCGGCACGCCTTCACGCGCTAACAGCCAGGGTTTTTCCTGATGGGTCAGTTGTTCCAGTTCATAGGCAGAATAACCACCAAACACCTGATAGATTTCATCCAGGTGTTTTTTAACGTCATCTGATAGTGCAGGGCACTGGATTTCTTCGTCAATAGGTCGCCATTTGTAATCAGCAAAACGGCTATACAGTTCGCGGGCTACCGGGCCATGTACCCAAGCCTCAAACTGGTCAGGTATCAGTTCCTGTCCCTCATTTAAGGCCATATACCAGGCATCAGCATAAAAAACCATCTTTTGCAGTTTAAGCGGCGTCATTACGTCGCCGTGCTCCTGAGCGAAGCACAGCAGATAATCCGCCACACTGTTCAGGGTAGTCACTGCCATTGGTTTCATCTCCTTATCATCGTTCATCAACGTTCACCGCGGTTCATTACCGTCTATCTATGCCAAATATCTCATACAATCGATGAAAAAACGATGCTCAAAAATGCTGTAGTAAAGTTCAAAAATTTGCTAATCCCCACCACCAGCCACACAAAAAGATGCTGTGTTAAATCCCCCTTCAAAGCCCCTTCGAAGGGTTATCCGTAGGCTTAATGTTTGGCTTGGCTGTAACCTTACCGAACGCTCCGCTCACCGCCGCGACTAGTCCGGTTTCTTCCTCTGTAATGGGCCGCTTGTCCATTACAGTAACGGAAATAATTCTGTTAAAAATTACCCTTCAAATTCTTGCTCCACAGAATCATTATCTGCGCATACAAAACCAAGCGATTCCCCAAATCTCTCACGCGGAAAACCAGATTTTGGCACCCCCATAGAACTGTATGAACATCCCGGCATATTGGGTTTTTTGTCAAAGAGATCTGCAACCTGGCGGATCCATGTAGAATTTGGCCCGATCATTTTGACCAAATACCAAATAACACATATCGCACTATAAAGACGCTCACTCGCAGGGGCATCTATTCTCAGTGAATTGAAGAAGGTTGTATTTGGTATTGGGATTCCGGCATGTTTTCTATTCCAGATTCTGGAATGATGCGCACAACGATTACGCAAAAGATTCAGACATTGCAACCATTTGGTTAATGTTTGTTTATTGTCGATATTTAATCTTTTAATTATTTTGGCTTGTATACCACCATTCAGCATCGCGTAATATTTTGACATTTGACCAAAATCCCAGGCTTCAACAACTACCCAAAAAGGGATCTCCTTCCCCTGATTCAAATGCCAAAGAATGCACTCATCCCGGCTATCTTCCAGCTTTTTATCGAGCTTTTTCTGCCATTTTGTAAACGTGCTGGGTTTTCCATCATTAAGATAACGCTGGTTTATGTAGGATTCCTTTCTGTAAGCAAGCGGATCGTATCGCCCTAATTCATGAGCGATAACGGAACGAATATGAATCTCAATACGTTCCAGGGCATCCATCATTAACATTCGAAGTTTTTTATCAAAAAGATAAAGATCGTATGCCTGCTCGAATGTAGTGCCAGGGAGAAATTCATCGCTCCTGAATGAAAGGCCTTCATCATTACAGCGAATGACGCGCGACGTATACCAAAACCCGGACAAGCGATAATAACCAACCTGAGACAGTTTCCTCATGGCTCGCTTACAATCTCTGATTACCATGCCACGACTCAATAAAATCTCAAGCTGCTCTGAATATTCCTTATGTGGCTTTGCGGCAATCATACTCGTCACATGTTTTTGACAATAAAAGGCCCGACCGTGAGACTCACAAACAAAAAAGTTACGGAGAAACAGGGGATCGGGCTCGGTTGCCGCTAAATCTATTCAATTAAAAGAAGATGTCAATAGGGAAAACGAAAAAAACAATGCTGATATTGTCATAATTTGAACAAAACCACTATATGTAGTTTTAGTTCATAAGGTTAGTCGCTACCAGATGCGTCAATAGTTTTTTGCTATTAATAATCCCTCTTTTTCCATGTTTTTCCATCGGGAGCTTTGCACTTGTCACTACCTGGTAACTCCTGGTGGCGTTCCGGTTGCAGCACAACGGAAACAGGCGCTGAACACCTGTTAATTTTGCCTGCTGGCGGTCTGATTCCGGCGATTTGGCGAATCATTTTGAGCATTTCGGCTTCGGTCATTGTCATGGTCTCCAGGGGGGATGGGAAACAATGCCGTAATTGTGGCGACTGATAACGGGAAGGTGAAGCGCGTTTAAGCTGGTGGATGTGGTGCCATGTTTCCCACCAATGGGGGAAAAGCCCACCAGCGCAACGCTGAGCGCATAAAACTATTGCGATGGCTCATGGCATGGGGATAACCACAAAACAACGTCAGTGGCGCGATTCTGGCTGCTCCTGCCCGGGATGTGCGTACGTATTACGTACGCAGTTAATTCGGCATAACACACAACGTTGATAAAACGCCCTGATCGTCGTGGGTCCTCCTGGTGGGGTACCCTTACCGCGGGGCGGAGGACGCGCGGAAAAAGGCTAGTTTTTGAAATTTCATTCGTCATCACCACTTCTGTAATAGATTGATATTACAGTATTTTTATTTTTGTGGTGTCGATTTTGATTGTTTTTTGTTCATCACTAACACCGTTTGCCTAAAGTCGTTCGCAAGATGCATGTTTAAAACATTCTGGAGCGGATATGGATCGAGAGTTAAAAAACCATCCCCTTCCCACCGTAAAAACTGCGCATCGATGTTAAGGATTGTTAAGGTGTTTTGCGCAACATTCGCGATAACCATGCTTAGAAATGCCAGGGTTTTTTGCGCAAAAATGGCAGGCAGTGCAGGAGAGTCACCAGGGGGGGGGATTACGTGCCGCTACTGCCAACTTCCGGTATACAGCGCTACCAGCATGATAATGTTCAGAGGCAACAAAAAGGCGCGTCGTCAAAGATGCGCCTATGGTGGTAGCTTGCTGGTGGTGTGCGTTACTCTGGTTTCTGCCGTAACTTCTCCGGCACGTTTCCGGTTGTTTCCATCAGATAGTCTCCCAGAATGCGAGGCAGGTTATCGGCAGTTTTAGCGCACGCATTACAGGCGCGTGCTGTTTCCCTCCTCAGGCCATCGATCATTGCCGGAGTCATCGCGGGAAACTGCCTTTGCATCGTAAGGGGCAAGCTATTCATGATGGTTGAAATCTGTTGCGCCAGTTTAGACAGTGCATACATACAAAAGCCGGTATCTATAACCTCTTCTGTCTCCCTGGCGTTCTTCAGTTCCTGCCCGTCAGCCTGTGCTTTAGTGAGACGGTATCGTTCGTATTCTGTTGTGCCTGGCTGTAAATCTGATTCACCAACGGCACGTAAATCATCAAGCTCACTGCGGAGTTTTTCGTTTTCGATCTCCTTCTCCCTCTGTACATACCATTCGATCACCTGTGCAGAGTCGAAAGTCACCTCCACACCTTTTCCGCCACCAGATACATGGGGAAGCCCTTGCATCTGCCAGCGTTCAATTGTGCGCGGATCAACACCGAAAATCTCTGCCAGTCTCTTTTTGTTAACATTCATTTATCAAATCCTCATCAAAAACCACCTCCGACATGAAACGCCTGAAAAACGGGATTTTCCGGCGTTATGGTGTCGTATGTTTATGATAGTTAGTTGCAATAAAAACATAATGTTACATGCAAGAAGTACCGACATGCTTTTTCCCGGAAAAATTTTCATAAATAGTGAAAATCTGCGCGTCTGCCGCCCCGTGGTGTTAATGGTTCCGGAAAGGACCCGTGAAAAGTCTCCGCCCCTGTCCGGCAGTGTAAGAGGTGTTTTTAGGGAGACCCTTTTCAGCCCATAAAACTGGAAAAATCACGGTTTTTTTAGTCTGCTGGTGGAGTGAGTTTTTTTAACGATGCCAGTAATGGCGCGGGTTGGGCGTGGTTTTGTCTGATAGGTTTTATCTATCAACTCTGCGCACACCTTCCCAAAAAAAGTTTTCGATCCTGCGGCGATGCGAAGAAGGGTTGGCGGGCGGTCCCTGACAGCCAGGGCAACAAGGATTTGATCCGCCCCTCCCGTTAATGATAACCGTTATCAATTGCCCAACCAGCCGGATAGTGACATATCGTGACGCGCCGTGACACTGCCACCAGCACAATAATGAACGTAAAAAATCACGTACCAGGAATGCGACGGCCTGAAGCACTGCCAGAACTCCCCATACCACCACAGCAGAGAACGGCAAAGCACAGATAAAAAAATACCCCGTGATTACGGGGCGGAAGGATAACAGCCATCAGGAAATGTCAGCTACCACAAAGCAAATAACCATGAACAACGATTAAGAGTACGGAGAATAACCGCTCGTTCACTCCGGATAATGCCATCAGGTCAGGAGGATGGCAACGCACAGACCATAACGCATCGCCACCAGCCTTGTGGGTTATCACGCAGCGATACCAGGAACCGGTATCGTGATGCGGCATGATTCAGTGATAAGCATCACCGCTCCCGCTCACATTTGACACAGGCAACTCCATCTGGCAGGTGAAAATCAGATTTATTTATATATTTCAATTGATTGCGAACTGGTCTAATGACAGGGGAGAAAAAAGATTGTACAGGTGAAAGCAGAAATAACTTTTAATTATCAATACATTATCACACATGCTGCCGCCGCCATGAAAATGCAAAAACCAGCCGTTTTCCGCGCGTCCGCCGCCCCGTGGCAAGGGTACCCCACCGGGAGGACCCGCAAAAAAAGCCGGAGTGTTCCGGCTTCGTCTGTGTGTGCGCATATGCAGAATTTTATGTTATCCGCCCACGGGAGTGATGGTCATTTTTCAGGATAATATCCTGCATCACTGGTTGTTGTTTGGCTGCTTCGGATAGTTCCGCCAGACAGATTTACCTGCGTCTTCCATCCCCATTCCCGCATGAGTACGTTTTACAGCCTCTTTCAGTGCCCCGAAGTTATCCGCTATAACGGGTGGGCGTGCTGCCTTATGGATACATTCCGCGCGACGCTTTGCCGCCTGTTCGCGCTCCTTATCGGTGTTCACCAGTTGCATAACCTCAGCCCACCGCGCCGCCGCTCTCCGGTACAGCCCTTTAGCCTCCAGTTCTTCCGCTTTGCTGTCGTGAATCATGCGCCTGTCTTCTCCTTTGCTGTCCGGCGTTTACGCTTCTCATTCAGTGCCATCAGCCGCGTTTCTGCCTCCTGCTGTTCCTGTGGTGTCACTTCCCCACATGGCTGGCCTTTCAGGTCATAACGTGCACCACCAGCTATCAGGGCGCGGTAATAGCGCGGAGACTGCGCATAAGATGCCAGCGTTGCACGTAATGCCCCCGGCCCGAATGTCAGCCCCCTGGCGGCGATATCCTGCATCAGGTCGTCGAATATTCCCACCTTCAGCGGCTTTGGCGCTTCCCTGTTGAATAAGTCAGGCCACATCTCAGTGAAGCGGTTAACGCGCCTGCGGTTTTTGCGCTGGCGTTTGGTCATATGCCGCCACGGTGTCGCCTCTGTGGGCTTCTGTTTGCGGCTCTGCTGTGCGTTCTGATTGCCGGGTATCACTTTATGCGCCGATGTGGTTTTATCCTGCTGCTGTGCCGTCTGCGTTGTTTTCTGCGGCGTGCCGTAAATGCCTTTCGGTTTTTGGTTAATGGTCAGCTTTGTCATGCCTTCCCCTGTAATTACTCTGTTCTCTGTTGTGAATTAAAACGGTATGTTATCCCCGTACGGATCATCGTGCTGGCCTGTCTGTTGTTTTGCCCTGTTCAGTGCGTCAGTGGCCTGGCCCTGTTGACCTTTTTTGCCGCCCGGTCGCGCCGTTCTGGCACTGATTACACTGTCTGCGATAACCTGCCAGCCCTGCCGCGTTTCGCCGTTCTGGCCTGTCCACTGGCTTACCTGCATGTTACCCGCCACGCTCACCAGTTCGCCTTTGTGGTGTCTGGCCAGTGCGTCGGCCTGTCTGCCAAACGCCAGGACGGATAACCACATCGTAGCCGTTCCGTCATCGGCCTGGCTGCACGGCAGGGGAACCGCCATACTCGCCATCGCCATTTGTGTCCCTTTGCTGGTGGTCTTTAACTGCGGGTCAGCCACCAGCCGCCCGTAAGCCGCTATCTGTGCTGTCATGCTGTCTGCTCTCCGGTTTTAACGTTGATGGTTGTCACCTGTTCCGCTTCGGCAATCTCCCGTTCTGTCAGCGTGGCAAAGTTTGCTGCCGCCGTGGTCATGAATGCGCTTATCAGTTCAGGATGTGCTTTCGCGTATCCTTCCCCCGAGTTGCGGTCGATGATTTTTATCGCCACTCTCAGCCAGTGCTCTGTAAGGTCAATGGCGCGGTAGTGTGGTTGTTTGCGGTTTAACTTCATAGTTCAGATCTCGATTTTTCGTATATATATATACAAAACACGTCGTCCCAGTTGTCCCGGTTGTCCCACTTAATGTTAACCTGTTGATTTTATTAAAAACACACTCCGCAAAGTGGGACGACATAAGGCGATTTTGGGACGACATGAGGGTTTTTGTGTTGTCCCACCCTCCGACACGGTAAAAAATACGTGTCGTGTCGTCCCAAAATGCCGCAATGTTGTCCCAAAATGCCTGAATGTTGTCCCGCTGTTGTCCCACTTTTTGTAAGTGAAATCTATGTAATTCAATGTGTTATGATTGCTTGTTGCTTACTGGGACGACTGGGACAACATATTTTTACCTCCTACACGCGAGATTAATCATTTTCAGCATCGTGGTCCTGCGTCAGCAAAAGGCCATACACTCTTAGCCGCGCCCCTTTCAGGTGTTTTAGCCGTGGTGTCCTGATTTGCCATCCCCGCCCGCTGGCTGGTTTTCTCAGCATTCCGGCTTCATGAAGGGTCTTTGCTACGGCATCCTTGTTAAATCCCTTCGCCACATGTGAGCTAAACGGTTCCGGCAGCACGTAAAACAAAACAGGCTCGTCATAACGCCCGTCGCTTTCCCTGTAGCCGTACAGTTCTGAAATCGGCAGGCTGGCAGGGTCATAATTGACAGGGGCGAACCTGCTCAGGCCATAGGCCGCAAGAAACGCCTCAGCCTGTTCAATAATCTGCCTGTGTTCCCTGTTGCCCGTGCCGAACTCTTTCACCCAGGCATTAAAATTATGCTGAATGGCATCGCGGCATTCCTGCTCATCCCAGCCAGTCACATGACCGGAAAGCACAAGTGCGGCCTCCAGTATGGCGAAACGCTCACCCACACGGTGGACCTGCTCGCCGTAGCTCTCCGGTATCAGGTTGCGCCACCGCTCACGGCATGCCCTTACCGTGTCCTTTGCTTCCTGCTGGTGGTCTGCCAGCCATTTAACCCACTCAAGACCCGCCACCCCGTGATTTTCTGTCCAGGCATCCTTTAACGCGTCTGCGTGTGCCTTTCCGGTGCTGTATTCGTGAAACTGCGTGGCTTTTTCCATCGGAACGTTAAGCAGGCGGACAAGCTGCCCCGCTTTGACTTTTATCCCCTCCGTTTTGAAGAATGTCTCAACGTCCATTTCTCCGGTGCTGATTGCCACCGTTCGCCAGTGTTTTATCTCCCTGTTGCCGCCGTCCTTCGCCCCCTGTAATTTCCCCGAACCGTTAAATAGCGTATAAGCAGACGTTGACACTTCCCGCGCGTTTCCTGCCTGACCTATTTCATCCATGGGTAACAGCCCGTCGTTGTGTGCCTCTGCCTCGTTGGCGATACCTAACGCCGTGCCGTACCAGGTCAGCCGTTGTGCGTCCGGCTCTCCCCATAAACTTGATGCGATGTTCTGTGTGGTGGTTTTCCCTGCTGTGGACTGTTCGAAAAGATGTACCCCGAAGCCGTCAGCACCCACCAGCCCGATTAATGGTGCGGATAACGATACCGCCACACCCAGCATCATGGACGGATTACCACCGGCCAGCCGCGCCACGGTATCGCGCCAGCCCTCCGCCGTTCCTGCCATGGAATAACCATTAACGGCAGCCGTTTTTCCGGTAAACAGGATAGGTTTTTCAGACTCACCAATGACAGAACCATTCGGCATGATGTACGCGCCAAAATGCCAGCCCGTTGTTGTGCTTAACTGCCATTCCTCATGGCTTCCGCTTAACTGCATCCAGTCAGCCAGGATAGCCCTGTATTTGCCGTTAGTTGTTACGTTCAGTCCGTGGTCTTTCAGTAGCCGCCAGCCGTCACGGTCGCCAATGCCACCGCACGGAACCGCCATTGTGATGACTTCATGATTTGCTGGCTTTTTCCAGCGCATCACGCGGTAATGCTCTTTGCCGATTGTCCCCGTTCCCAGTAGTTCAAGCGGGGAACATAACCACGTTTCAGGCCGGATAATTTCGCCTGACTGCTTATCCACTTTGGGCGTTACCCAGAAAACACCATCGGCGCGGCTTTCAACGCGGGGCTTTAATTCATCATCTCCCTGGTTTTCTGTGATTTTTTTCTTTAAGGGCAACACCAGACTTTCCCCGCGCTCGTATTCGTCTTTCAGCCGGGCAAGCTGTGGTGTCCAGTCCTCCAGTAAATCGCCGTTCTCGTCACAAAAACAGGCTTCCTTAACACCAGCCACTGCCAGCAGGGTTTCAATCTGTAGCGCCAGTTTGTCATCCAGTTTTCCGGCACGTCTGACGATGGCGCGTGACCGACCATCATCCACAATACGCAGGTTTTCCAGATTACCCAGGTCACGCCGCCCGAGATAAACAGGTGGTATTTTGTCGCCGCGCTTTCTGGCTTCTCCGCCCTGCATGTAATGCTCTGCATGGCTGTATGCGTCATCCCCCGCAAAAATCACTGCATCCTCGCCTTTATCTTTCGGTAACAGTTTTACGTTCGGTGCCAGTTTCATTTTGCCTTTCCCCGTTCACGAATAATTTCACGTACTGCCTTAATGCGTTCCATACCTGTAACGCGCATGATTCTGTCGATGTCGCTTAAGTTCGCTGGTGGTGCTTTGCTTACCAGGGTGAATTCACTCTCAAAACGCATATGTGACGACACGCAGGGATGCGCATAACCTTCGCGGATATAAGTCACGCGAAAATCGTCAACGGTTTTTATCGTTATTCGTCCGCCGTATTTATCTTTGAAAATATCGTCGGGGCGGATTTCAGGCCGAGGGAGGCCGCTGGCAGTAAAGCCAGAATTTTTCTGTTTCATGGTTTTTATTCCTCTGCGCGGGTCTTGTCGTGTATTTCCATAACCGCGTTTAATTCATCAATAACCGGGGTTAACAGAGTGCTGAAAGCAGAAAATAAATCCCCCCCCCTGTTCGGCATGAACTTCGGTTAATTTAATTAATACCGCTTTCATTTCCAGTGCCCGGTTTAATGCATTCTCAGAATGAATAAGAACATCGAAAGGGATTTTATCCATGGCTTACATCCTCCGGTAATTTTCTTCTGTAACGCGCCTCTGCCACATATTCCGCATAGTCCGACGCAATATTGAGAATATCGCTACCCGTTCCTGAATGTTCGGCGGTTTCCAGTAAAAAACATGCAGCTTTTACCATGTCAGCAACACATAACAGCGCAATATCTGTATCTTCCGGTGCGCCATCAAATTCCTGTTTCAGGGCATTAAAACGATCATCACGCATAACCCCCCCCCATTTTCACAATCAGCAATCAGGATAGCCCTGGCCTCATTCAGTGCCATATCAGCGGTAAGCTGTGCGTAGGCCAGCGAATGGGGGATTATTGCCCCTGTATATTCCGGCTCTATGGTAATGTGTTTTTCTGCGGTTGCTGCCGTGCATGAAATATCAATCAGCGCGTGCATCAGCGTTCTGATAGCTTCGGCGGCTGCGTCCGGACGGGGGTTATTGCACATGTCTCACCCCCTGAATATTCGCGTTAATCATTCCGGCACGCTCTGCGAGTTCCTGTAATGATTCCCTTGTTGCGACAATTGCTTCATCTGGCAGGTGGTAATTACACACCACGCGACATTTATCCACATTAACCAACAACTGCCCGGTAAATTTCTCACGAAACTGAATGCGGTTAAGGTCGGTAAGTGACAGGTTAATCATGGCGCACCTCCTGGCGAATACGGGCGGCGAATACAGCGACACAACCTGACGGGCAATGGTTACGCGCTTCGCGTTCCGTCCAGGCGGTGATGTGGATGATTTGGGACTCTGACGCGCCAAAGATGATAAAGCGCCAGATAAAGGCAGTTTGAGAATGTATAAGGGTAGGGATAGTAGCCATGTTGGCAGTCTCTTCGTTAGGTTTAATAAACCCACCGCAGGAAACGCCAATTTCGCTGGCGGTGGACTGTACAGGGTTGGCGTAACCGGTTAACGAAGAACCCGGCGCGGATTGCTCCGCCCCCATACAGCCCACCATTGATAAGGTGTGACTATCCGGCACAAAAAAACACGCAGGGCGCGTGTTGTGCGCTTCGTTAAATACCAGGACGCCAATCCCGGCACCAGATTTTGCTGGTGCGGATAAATCATAGCCCTGGCTGGCAATGGCGATCAACTGGTTTTTCTGGCGTGCTTCCTGTTCGTTGGTGGCCTCAATGGTAATCACGCGCGGTTGTGCCGTGCTCAGGGCGATAAAACGCCAGATGTATTTATTCAGGTTGTGCGAGTCCCGCCCTTGCGGGTGTGTGGTATGATTTAACATAGCTACCTCGATACTTCTGCTATCGTTGGTGGTTAGAAGCCCTGCGAGTGGTAACGACACTTGCGGGGCTTTGCATTTATGCGCCTTGATAATTTTAAGGTGTGGTCCACTATATGTTTTGGGTGTGGCCCACGTCAAGAGTTTTATTTGTGCTTTTTCTGTGTATACTGTCCCCCACCAATCCACCAGAGGAATAGAAATGGCAACGGGTACAACAAACGCAAAATCACAAGCTCTAAAGGCTCGTGTACCACACGAAATAGTAAACGCCATGGAATCAGTGAAAGAATCAGGCGAAAGCACATCACAATTCATCATTACGTCAATGCAAGGCGAGATCAAACGCCGCCAGCGGCGCAAGGCCAAAGAGCAGGAGTAACCATCACTAGCGCCGTGGTGCGGTGAACTGTGGCGCACAGGGTTACAGGTATATACGATGACTGACAAATCATTAAAGAAATTATCCTCATCCAGGAAAAAACAACGCAAAAATGCGGTAAGCGAACAAGAACAGGAGAGATTCGCACCATGTGCGTTTGTCCTTGAAAAGTTCCTTAAAGAGTACAGGCGCACAAAAATGGGATCGCATACCTGGAAAACATCGCGGCATGGTGATGTTAAAGAGCAGAAATAACCACTATCAGCGCCGTGGTGTGAGGCTCCATGGCACAAAGCAGTATCCAAGAGAAAAATGATGGACGCACAGAAACTAGATATACTCACCTCCTTTCTGGAAGAACGTAAACGAAAATGGGGGATAAAACCCCATCCTTCCACCAGAGAATTACCAAGAGCATCAACAGAGTGTTTTTTGCTTGAGGATTTCATCAAAAAGAGCAGCCCTGTTTTGTGCAGGAATAAGCGATACAAGTAACCATTACCCACTCCAGGCAACAGGGAAAAAATTCCGCTAAAGCTTTGCCCACCAGCCGCAAATGTGGCATTGTTGGCTATGCTCATGCGTTGGGGATAACGTGTAGCTTGTGTCGAAGGGCCACCGTAGCGGGTGGCCTTTGTTTTGCCTGTTATCCGGCAATTGTGGCGCTTCGCTACACGGTTGATATAATCCCACTGCACTGATTCATTTTTTGCGCAGTAGGTTAATTGTTCACAAGGGCGCTCCGGCAACGGGGCGCTTTTTGTTATGTTCATCGCGTTACGCCTCACACCATTACGCAGCCGTTCCGCGCGCTTCTTCCTCGCGCTCTTTCAGCCAGGCCAGCACTTCATCTTCATACCAGCCAACACGACGCAGACCGATTTTGAAGCCTTTCGGGAATTTCCCGGCGTTGATCATGTCCTGTAGCGAACTGTCTGCCTTGATGCGCAGAATATTTTTTACTTCCTGACGGGTAAGTATTTTTCTGATTGTTTCCACTATGTTTTACCTCGTTAATCCGGCGTATTCCGGTGATAAATACGGTAAAACAGGGCAGGGCGGGAAAAACAGTACCCACCGTTTTAAAACGGTACCCACTGTTTTTTATCTCATTGATTACGCTTTTCTTTCTGCAAAAAAATAGCGACCGCAAAGGGCCGCTATTGTGATTACCGTTTCCACTTCTTAGGTCGCCCACCGCATTTAAGGCTGGTGGGCCTCAGCACCTTGTCGATGCTTTCAGCCAGATTTTTCGATGCACCACGCGAGCGCAAAAAACTGACTACCTCGTGTTTTGTGGGGGCTGTTGATTTGTCTTCCGGATCGTATGTTGACCAGAATTCACGATTTGCCATTAACGCCAGTTGCAGCCCTTCACCGCAGACATTGGATGATTTTTCGTGCCAGACCATTTCAATAAATCTCGATTTCTCATGAGTCGGGTTTTTCCTTGTCTGTTGAGGAGATAGGCGATTATACGATGGTTTAGCATGGTTTGCACTGGTTGTACTGGTTTTTTGTACAGTTACACCGCACGGATACCCCTTTTACCACTGGCTATGGTCACTCCGGTTGCTGCGGCTTCCACAAATTCACCCCACCAGCGCATAAGTACTACGCGTTTTTCCAGGTAGTTACTTCGGTTATATGCCCGCCTTACCTCGTTCGTGTCCACGTGTGCGAGCGCGGCCTCGATTACGTCCGGCTCGAATCCTTCCTCGTTCGCTGCTGTGCTGAATATGGCGCGTAATCCGTGAGACACCAGCACACCAGCGTAACCCATCCGGCGCAATGCGGCGTTAGCGGTCTGGCTGCTCATTGGCAGCATCGGGTTTTTAAGGCTGGGAAAAACGTGTTCCCTGTGTGCGCTGATTGGCTTCATGGTTTCCAGTACAGCCATAGCCTGACCACAAAGGGGGATCACATGGTCACGGCGCATCTTCATGCGTCCGGCTGGAATCGTCCAGGTTTCGGCATCGAGGTTTATTTCTTCCCAGCGTGTGGCGGCTGCTTCGGCGGGGCGTGCTACGGTCAGTAGCTGCCACTCAATCAGCAATCTGGTTTGCCGTTCTATGCTGGCGACCGATAAATCGTGCATTAGCTGCGGTAGCTGTTCCGGTCGGATGGTTGGCATGTGCTTTTTGGTGGGGGTAGGGAATGCCTTACGGACGTTCGCGGCGGTGTTGATGTCAATCAGACCACTGTTGGCAGCAAAATCCATCACCTCATTGATGCGCTGTAAAACGCGTTTCAGGGTTTCCAGGTTGCCGCGTGCTTTAATGGGTGTGAGTATCTCAACAAAGCGGCGAGCGGTGAGGGTATCTATTGGCGTGTTTCCGATGTACGGGAATACGTATTTTTCCAGGGATCGCCAGATATCCTTAATCGTGTTGTAAGCCAGATTCTGGCCTTTTTTCATCTCGTACCAGTCCAAGGCAACTTTTTCGAACGTGTTGCCCTTTTTCCTGCTCTCTGCTTCACGTTTCCGGCGTTCGTGGTCCTGCGGGTCAACTCCCTTCGCTATAAGTCCCCTGTATTCGTTTCGTCGCTCTCTGGCTTCTGACAGAGAAACATCATTCAGCGGACCAAGACTAACGATGGTTCGTTTTTTGTCAGTGGGTCGGTAATACGTAAAGCGCCAGATTTTTGATCCGGAGGGCTTCACCAGAAGAAACAATCCTCCGCCATCCTGCAGGGTGTATTCTTTTTCTCCTGGTCGTGCATTTTTGATCTCCGTGATGGTTAGTGGAGTGGTTTTTCGTGCCATTTTTTTACTCATCGGTAGCTATATGCCAGGTCGTAGCTATACGGCTTTAGCTACACGCTGGACCGTATAGCTAAACGTGTAGCTAAAAAATCCGGTTATAACCCTATCTTACCTATTCAATCCGGTGACTGAAAACAATAAAAAAACCCGTTAATCAGTAAATTAACGGGCTTTCAATAGGTTACCGATACTATCCGATATTCGATTTGGTCGGCACGAGAGGATTTGAACCTCCGACCCCCGACACCCCATGACGGTG
>ENA-UOZI01000254-UOZI01000254.1-food-metagenome-genome-assembly--contig:-NODE-254-length-15243-cov-8.086779_pt1 | contig 15243 bp, 4 predicted proteins | sample MGYA00249871_ERZ772729 | MGnify/ENA primary metagenome ERZ772729 (study PRJEB29005, sample SAMN08379449) | food metagenome | isolation source: cheese - non spiked | study: EMG produced TPA metagenomics... | reverse complement strand
GTCATCGAAGAGGCGTTAATGCTGGCGGCCATCGACGACAGGCAGGTAGGTTACATTGAAACCCACGGCACCGGCACACCGCTGGGCGACGCGATTGAAATTGAAGCGTTACGCAACGTCTATGCGCCTCGCCCGCAGGATCAGCGCTGTGCGCTCGGTTCCGTGAAAAGTAACATGGGCCATCTGGATACCGCGGCGGGCATTGCCGGACTGCTGAAAACCGTTCTGGCAGTCAGTCGCGGGCAAATTCCTCCCTTACTGAATTTTCACACCCCCAACCCGGCGCTGAAACTTGAAGAGAGCCCCTTTACCATACCGGTGTCGGCACAGGCATGGCAGGACGAAATGCGCTATGCGGGCGTCTCCTCCTTTGGTATTGGCGGCACCAACTGCCATATGATCGTCGCCTCGCTGCCCGATGCGCTCAACGCGCGCCTCCCCAATACGGATGGCGGCAGAAAAAGTACTGCGCTGCTGCTCAGCGCCGCCAGCGACAGCGCGTTGCGGCGGCTGGCGACGGATTATGCCGGGGCGCTGAGGAAGAATGCGGATGCCAGCGATCTGGCCTTCACGGCCCTGCACGCGCGCCGTCTCGATCTTCCTTTCCGCCTGGCGGTGCCATTAAACCGTGAAACCGCCGACGCGCTCAGCACCTGGGCTAGTGAGAAATCGGGGGCGCAGGTATACAGCGGCCACGGCGCCAGCGGCAAGCAGGTGTGGCTGTTTACCGGCCAGGGCTCGCACTGGCGCACTATGGGTCAAACGATGTACCAGCACTCAACGGCGTTTGCCGACACGCTGGATCGCTGTTTTTCCGCCTGTAGCGAAATGCTCACGCCGTCACTGCGCGAAGCGATGTTTAACCCCGATTCGGCGCAGCTGGACAATATGGCCTGGGCGCAGCCGGCGATTGTCGCGTTTGAAATCGCGATGGCGGCGCACTGGCGTGCTGAAGGACTGAAGCCAGACTTCGCCATTGGGCATTCCGTCGGTGAATTTGCCGCTGCCGTTGTCTGCGGACACTATACGATTGAACAGGTCATGCCACTGGTTTGTCGGCGCGGCGCGCTAATGCAGCAGTGCGCAAGCGGCGCGATGGTGGCGGTATTTGCAGACGAAGACACGCTGATGCCGCTGGCTCGCCAGTTTGAGCTGGATCTCGCCGCCAACAACGGTACGCAACATACGGTATTTTCCGGGCCGGAAGCCCGTCTCGCGGTATTTTGCGCCACGCTCTCGCAGCATGACATTAACTATCGTCGCCTGAGCGTAACCGGTGCGGCGCACTCCGCTTTACTGGAGCCGATACTCGATCGGTTCCAGGACGCCTGCGCGGGACTGCACGCGGAGCCGGGGCAAATACCGATTATTTCCACGCTCACCGCCGACGTCATTGATGAGTCAACGCTCAACCAGGCGGATTACTGGCGCCGACACATGCGCCAGCCGGTGCGTTTTATCCAGAGTATTCAGGTGGCGCATCAGCTCGGCGCCCGCGTTTTTCTGGAGATGGGGCCCGATGCCCAGTTGGTTGCTTGCGGGCAGCGCGAATACCGCGATAACGCATACTGGATAGCCAGCGCCCGGCGTAACAAAGAGGCGAGCGATGTCCTCAATCAGGCCCTGCTCCAGCTTTACGCTGCCGGCGTCGCCCTACCGTGGGCCGACCTGCTGGCGGGCGATGGACAACGTATCGCTGCGCCATGTTATCCGTTTGATACTGAACGTTACTGGAAAGAGCGCGTCTCCCCGGCCTGCGAGCCTGCCGACGCAGCGCTGTCTGCCGGGCTGGAGGTGGCGAGTCGCGCCGCGACAGCGCTCGATCTCCCTCGCCTGGAAGCGCTTAAACAGTGCGCCACGCGACTGCACGCCATCTACGTCGATCAACTGGTACAACGCTGTACCGGCGATGCCATTGAGAACGGCGTGGACGCCATGACCATCATGCGCCGTGGACGTCTGCTGCCCCGCTACCAGCAGCTACTCCAGCGCCTGCTGAATAACTGCGTGGTCGACGGCGATTACCGCTGCACCGACGGGCGATACGTCCGCGCCCGCCCCATTGAACATCAACAGCGGGAATCACTGCTGACGGAACTTGCCGGTTATTGTGAAGGTTTTCAGGCTATTCCCGACACCATCGCCCGTGCCGGCGATCGGTTATATGAAATGATGAGCGGCGCGGAAGAACCGGTGGCGATTATCTTCCCGCAAAGCGCCTCCGACGGCGTGGAAGTGCTGTATCAGGAATTCAGCTTTGGCCGCTATTTCAACCAAATCGCCGCCGGGGTATTACGCGGCATTGTCCAGACGCGTCAGCCCCGCCAGCCGTTGCGTATTCTTGAAGTTGGCGGCGGAACCGGCGGCACCACCGCGTGGCTGCTGCCGGAACTCAACGGCGTTCCGGCACTGGAGTACCATTTCACCGATATCTCGGCGCTGTTCACCCGTCGCGCCCAGCAGAAATTCGCCGACTATGATTTTGTGAAGTATAGCGAGCTGGATCTCGAAAAAGAGGCGCAGTCTCAGGGTTTCCAGGCACAGTCTTACGATCTTATCGTGGCAGCGAACGTGATTCACGCCACCCGCCATATTGGCCGCACGCTCGATAATCTGCGCCCCCTGCTCAAGCCGGGCGGGCGCCTGCTGATGCGCGAAATCACCCAGCCAATGCGTCTGTTTGACTTCGTTTTCGGCCCGCTGGTTCTTCCGCTACAGGATCTCGACGCCCGCGAAGGTGAGTTATTCCTCACCACCGCTCAGTGGCAACAACAGTGCCGCCACGCCGGATTCAGCAAAGTGGCGTGGCTACCGCAGGATGGCAGCCCGACCGCCGGGATGAGCGAACATATCATTCTCGCCACGCTGCCCGGTCAGGCGGTTAGCGCCGTAACATTCACCGCGCCATCAGAACCCGTGTTGGGGCAGGCGCTGACGGATAACGGTGATTATCTCGCCGACTGGTCTGATTGCGCAGGTCAGCCCGAACGGTTTAACGCCCGCTGGCAGGAGGCCTGGCGTCTGCTTTCACAGCGTCATGGCGACGCTCTGCCTGTGGAACCGCCCCCCGTCGCCGCCCCGGAGTGGCTGGGGAAGGTTCGCTTAAGCTGGCAAAACGAAGCCTTTTCCCGCGGTCAGATGCGCGTTGAAGCCCGTCATCCTGCTGGCGAGTGGCTGCCGCTATCGCCCGCCGCGCCTCTTCCTGCGCCGCAAACGCATTATCAATGGCGCTGGACGCCCCTCAACGTCGCCAGCATTGACCATCCGCTTACCTTTAGCTTCAGCGCCGGTACGCTTGCGCGCAGCGACGAGCTGGCGCAATACGGCATCATTCACGATCCGCACGCCTCTTCACGACTGATGATTGTTGAGGAGAGCGAGGATACGCTGGCCTTAGCGGAGAAAGTGATAGCAGCGCTCACCGCCAGCGCAGCCGGATTGATTGTGGTTACTCGCCGCGCGTGGCGAGTCGAGGAAAATGAAGCACTCTCTGCATCCCATCACGCGCTATGGGCCTTGCTTCGCGTCGCGGCCAACGAACAGCCGGAACGGTTGCTTGCCGCCATCGATCTCGCCGAAAACACCCCGTGGGAAACGCTGCATCAAGGGTTGAGTGCAGTCTCACTATCACAGCGCTGGCTCGCCGCACGGGGTGACACCCTTTGGCTTCCTTCACTGTCGCCCAATACGGGATGCGCCGCTGAATTACCGGCAAACGTGTTTACCGGCGATAGCCGCTGGCATCTGGTGACCGGAGCGTTTGGCGGATTAGGCCGCCTTGCCGTGAACTGGCTCAGAGAAAAAGGGGCGCGACGCATCGCCCTGCTGGCGCCGCGCGTGGATGAGTCATGGCTACGCGACGTGGAGGGCGGGCAGACGCGCGTCTGCCGTTGTGATGTGGGCGATGCCGGGCAACTGGCCACGGTTCTTGACGATCTGGCGGCCAACGGCGGCATTGCCGGAGCGATTCATGCCGCTGGCGTATTGGCTGACGCGCCCTTGCAGGAGCTTGATGACCACCAGCTGGCTGCCGTTTTCGCGGTAAAAGCGCAGGCGGCAAGCCAGCTGTTGCAAACCCTGCGCAACCACGACGGACGCTATCTTATTCTCTACTCTTCCGCTGCCGCCACCCTCGGCGCGCCGGGTCAGAGCGCCCATGCGCTGGCCTGCGGCTACCTGGACGGGCTGGCCCAGCAGTTTTCCACCCTTGATGCGCCGAAAACGCTCTCTGTCGCCTGGGGCGCATGGGGAGAAAGCGGTCGGGCGGCCACGCCGGAAATGCTGGCGACGCTCGCCAGCCGAGGTATGGGCGCGTTAAGCGATGCCGAAGGCTGCTGGCACCTGGAACAGGCGGTGATGCGCGGCGCCCCGTGGCGACTGGCGATGCGCGTTTTTACCGACAAAATGCCCCCGTTACAACAGGCTCTGTTTAACATCAGCGCCACAGAAAAAGCCGCAACGCCGGTCATTCCTCCTGCTGATGACAACGCCTTTAACGGCAGCCTGAGCGATGAAACAGCGGTGATGGCATGGCTGAAAAAGCGGATTGCGGTTCAGCTAAGGCTGAGCGATCCGGCGTCACTGCATCCAAACCAGGATCTGTTGCAACTCGGCATGGACTCGCTGCTCTTCCTTGAACTCAGTAGCGATATTCAGCACTACCTGGGCGTACGCATCAATGCGGAACGGGCGTGGCAGGATCTGTCTCCTCATGGACTCACGCAGCTTATCTGTTCTAAGCCAGAGGCGACGCCTGCCGCTTCGCAGCCGGAAGTGTTGCGGCACGACGCCGACGAGCGTTATGCGCCCTTCCCTTTGACGCCCATTCAGCACGCCTACTGGCTGGGGCGAACCCACCTCATTGGCTATGGCGGCGTCGCCTGTCACGTCCTGTTTGAGTGGGATAAACGCCACGATGAGTTCGATCTCGCCATACTGGAGAAAGCATGGAACCAGCTCATCGCACGCCACGATATGTTGCGTATGGTGGTTGATGCCGACGGGCAGCAGCGAATCCTGGCGACAACGCCGGAGTATCACATCCCGCGTGACGATCTGCGCGCGCTTTCCCCGGAAGAACAGCGCATCGCGCTGGAAAAACGGCGGCATGAACTGAGCTATCGCGTTTTGCCTGCCGACCAGTGGCCTCTTTTTGAGCTGGTGGTCAGCGAAATCGACGATTGCCATTACCGTCTGCATATGAACCTCGACCTTTTGCAGTTTGATGTGCAGAGTTTTAAAGTCATGATGGACGACCTGGCGCAGGTCTGGCGCGGTGAAACGCTGGCGCCGCTCGCTATTACCTTCCGTGATTATGTGATGGCTGAACAGGCGCGCCGACAGACATCGGCATGGCACGATGCCTGGGATTACTGGCAGGAAAAACTGCCGCAACTGCCCTTAGCGCCAGAGCTGCCGGTGGTTGAGACGCCCCCGGAAACGCCACACTTCACCACCTTCAAATCGACGATCGGCAAGACAGAATGGCAGGCCGTGAAACAGCGCTGGCAGCAGCAAGGCGTCACACCGTCTGCCGCGCTGCTCACGCTGTTTGCCGCCACCCTTGAGCGCTGGAGCCGTACCACAACATTTACGCTGAACCTGACGTTCTTCAATCGCCAGCCGATCCATCCGCAAATCAACCAGTTGATTGGTGATTTTACCTCCGTCACGCTGGTTGATTTTAACTTCTCAGCGCCGGTGACGTTGCAAGAGCAGATGCAACAGACCCAACAGCGCCTCTGGCAAAACATGGCGCACAGTGAAATGAACGGTGTTGAGGTGATCCGTGAGCTGGGCCGCCTGCGCGGATCACAACGTCAACCGCTGATGCCGGTAGTGTTTACCAGTATGCTGGGGATGACGCTGGAAGGCATGACTATCGATCAGGCGATGAGCCATCTGTTCGGCGAACCCTGCTATGTATTCACGCAAACGCCGCAGGTCTGGCTGGATCATCAGGTCATGGAGAGCGACGGCGAGTTGATGTTTAGCTGGTACTGCATGGACAACGTGCTGGAACCCGGCGCTGCCGAGGCGATGTTTAATGACTATTGCGCCATCCTGCAAGCCGTCATCGCCGCCCCTGAAAGCCTGAAGACTCTCGCCAGCGGCATCGCCGGGCACATTCCCCGCCGACGCTGGCCGCTGAACGCGCAGGCGGACTACGACCTGCGGGATATTGAGCAGGCGACGCTCGAATACCCCGGCATCCGGCAGGCCAGAGCGGAAATAACCGAACAGGGCGCGTTGACGCTGGATATCGTGATGGCCGACGATCCGTCGCCATCAGCGGCGATGCCTGATGAGCACGAACTTACCCAACTGGCGCTGCCGTTGCCTGAGCAGGCGCAGCTTGATGAGCTGGAGGCGACCTGGCGCTGGCTGGAGGCGCGTGCGCTACAGGGGATCGCGGCTACGCTAAATCGTCACGGCCTGTTTACCACGCCGGAGATCGCCCATCGCTTTAGCGCAGTAGTACAGGCGCTGTCCGCGCAAGCGTCTCACCAGCGTCTGCTGCGCCAGTGGCTACAGTGTCTGACGGAAAGAGAGTGGTTAATCCGCGAAGGTGAAAGCTGGCGCTGCCGCATTCCGCTCAGCGAGATTCCTGAGCCTCAGGAAGCGTGCCCGCAAAGCCAATGGAGCCAGGCGCTGGCGCAGTATCTGGAAACCTGCATCGCCCGGCACGACGCCCTCTTCTCCGGGCAGTGTTCTCCGCTGGAATTGCTGTTCAACGAGCAGCATCGCGTTACCGACGCGCTGTATCGCGACAACCCCGCCAGCGCCTGTCTGAATCGCTATACCGCGCAGATTGCCGCCTTGTGCAGCGCAGAACGGATTCTGGAGGTTGGCGCCGGAACCGCAGCCACTACCGCGCCGGTGCTGAAGGCCACGCGGAACACGCGGCAGTCGTACCACTTCACGGACGTCTCCGCGCAGTTCCTCAATGACGCCAGAGCCCGTTTCCATGATGAATCGCAGGTGTCTTATGCCTTGTTCGACATCAACCAGCCGCTGGATTTCACCGCCCACCCGGAGGCGGGTTACGACCTGATCGTTGCCGTCAATGTGCTCCACGACGCCAGCCATGTCGTCCAGACGTTGCGCAGATTAAAACTGTTGCTGAAAGCCGGCGGACGTTTGCTGATCGTTGAAGCGACGGAACGAAACAGCGTATTCCAGCTGGCGAGCGTGGGCTTTATTGAGGGATTAAGCGGATACCGCGATTTCCGCCGCCGGGATGAGAAACCGATGCTCACCCGCTCCGCATGGCAGGAGGTTCTCGTTCAGGCCGGGTTTGCAAACGAGCTGGCGTGGCCCGCGCAGGAATCGTCGCCGCTGCGCCAGCATCTGCTGGTAGCGCGTTCGCCTGGCGTAAATCGCCCGGATAAAAAAGCCGTGAGCCGCTATTTACAGCAGCGCTTTGGCACCGGTCTGCCCATTTTACAGATCCGGCAAAGAGAAGCGTTATTTACGCCGCTGCATGCCCCGTCTGATGCGCCGACTGAGCCAGCCAAACCCACGCCAGTTGCCGGGGGGAATTCGGCGCTGGAAAAACAGGTGGCTGAACTCTGGCAATCGCTGCTGTCTCGCCCCGTGGCAAGGCATCACGACTTTTTCGAACTGGGCGGCGACAGCCTGATGGCGACAAGGATGGTCGCGCAGCTAAACCGGAGAGGGATTGCCAGGGCTAACCTTCAGGATCTGTTCAACCATTCGACGCTGAGCGACTTCTGCGCCCATCTACAGGCGGCTACGTCAGGAGAGGACAACCCGATACCCCTTTGCCAGGGCGACGGTGAGGAAACCCTGTTTGTCTTCCACGCTTCAGACGGCGATATCAGCGCCTGGCTGCCGCTCGCTAACGCGTTGAACAGGCGCGTTTTCGGCCTGCAAGCAAAATCGCCGCAGCGCTTTACCACGCTCGACCAGATGATCGATGAGTATGTCGGGTGCATCCGTCGTCAGCAGCCTCACGGCCCTTATGTGCTGGCGGGTTGGTCGTATGGCGCGTTTCTTGCGGCGGGCGCCGCACAGCGCCTGTACGCCAAAGGCAAGCAGGTTCGGATGGTGTTAATCGATCCCGTGTGCCGACAGGATTTCTGTTGCGAAAACCGGGCGGCCCTGCTGCGCCTGTTAGCCGAAGGACAAACGCCTCTGGCACTGCCCGAACATTTCGACCAGCAGACGCCCGACAGCCAGCTTGCCGACTTTATCAGCCTCGCTAAAACGGCCGGTATGGTGTCGCAAAACCTGACGCTGCAAGCGGCAGAAACGTGGCTCGACAACATCGCGCATCTGCTGCGTTTACTGACTGAGCATACGCCGGGCGAAAGCGTTCCGGTCCCCTGTCTCATGGTGTATGCCGCCGGGAGACCCGCGCGCTGGACGCCAGCAGAAACCGAGTGGCAGGGCTGGATAAACAACGCCGACGACGCTGTGATTGAAGCCAGCCACTGGCAAATCATGATGGAAGCCCCCCACGTTCAGGCTTGTGCGCAACACATTACGCGCTGGCTTTGCGCAACCTCAACGCAACCGGAGAACACGTTATGATGCCGTCCGCCTCCCCAAAGCAACGCGTACTGATTGTGGGCGCCAAATTTGGCGAAATGTACCTGAATGCCTTTATGCAGCCCCCGGAGGGGCTGGAACTGGTCGGCCTGCTGGCGCAGGGAAGCGCCCGTTCAAGAGAGCTGGCTCATGCGTTTGGCATTCCGCTGTATACCTCGCCGGAACAGATAACCAGGATGCCGGATATCGCCTGTATTGTCGTGCGTTCGACCGTCGCCGGAGGAACCGGTACGCAGCTTGCCAGACACTTTCTGACGCGCGGCGTACACGTCATTCAGGAGCATCCCCTCCACCCGGATGACATCAGTTCCTTACAAACGCTGGCGCAGGAACAGGGCTGCTGCTATTGGGTAAACACGTTTTATCCGCATACGCGCGCGGGACGCACATGGCTTCGCGATGCGCAGCAGCTGCGTCGCTGCCTGGCTAAGACGCCGCCGGTAGTCCACGCCACCACCAGCCGACAGTTGCTCTACTCCACTCTGGATTTGTTGTTGCTGGCTCTGGGCGTTGATGCCGCCGCCGTGGAGTGCGACGTGGTTGGCAGCTTTAGCGATTTTCACTGTCTGAGACTCTTCTGGCCGGAGGGAGAAGCCTGCCTGCTGCTTCAGCGCTATCTCGATCCTGACGATCCAGATATGCATAGCCTTATCATGCACCGCCTGCTGCTGGGCTGGCCGGAAGGTCATCTTTCGCTGGAGGCGAGCTACGGCCCCGTCATCTGGTCATCCAGCCTGTTTGTCGCAGACCATCAGGAGAACGCCCACAGCCTCTACCGCAGACCGGAGATCCTGCGCGATCTGCCGGGTCTGATGCGCAGCGCGGCGCCCCTGAGCTGGCGCGACTGCTGCGAAACCGTCGGGCCGGAGGGCGTCAGCTGGTTGCTACACCAGTTGCGCAGCAATCTGGCGGGCGAACATCCACCAGCGGCCTGCCAAAGCGTACATCAGATCGCGTTATCACGTTTATGGCAGCAGATTTTACGTAAGACCGGCAATGCGGAGATCAGACGCCTGACGCCGCCGCACCACGACCGGTTAGCCGGTTTCTACAACGATGATGATAAGGAGGCGCTGTGACGCAATCTGCAATGTGCATCCCGCTGTGGCCCGCCCGGAACGGCAATACTGCGCATCTGGTCATGTGCCCTTTCGCTGGCGGCAGCAGTAGCGCGTTTCGCCACTGGCAAGCTGAGCAACTGGCTGATTGCGCGCTTTCTCTGGTGACCTGGCCGGGGCGCGATCGCCTTCGCCATCTGGAACCGCTCAGAAGCATTACACAACTGGCGGCACTGCTGGCGAACGAGCTGGAAGCATCCGTATCGCCTGACACGCCGCTTTTACTCGCCGGGCACAGCATGGGGGCGCAGGTGGCGTTTGAAACCTGCCGACTTCTGGAGCAACGGGGGCTTGCGCCACAAGGACTGATTATTTCCGGGTGCCATGCCCCGCATCTGCATTCTGAACGCCAGCTCAGCCATCGCGATGATGCCGACTTTATCGCTGAGCTGATAGACATTGGCGGGTGTTCTCCTGAACTGCGGGAAAACCAGGAATTAATGTCGCTGTTTCTTCCTCTTCTGCGCGCTGATTTTTACGCCACCGAGAGCTATCACTACGACTCGCCCGACGTCTGTCCGCCGCTGCGCACGCCTGCGCTGTTATTGTGCGGCAGCCACGATCGCGAAGCCTCCTGGCAGCAGGTCGATGCCTGGCGTCAGTGGCTGAGCCACGTTACAGGCCCGGTGGTGATTGACGGCGATCACTTCTATCCCATTCAACAAGCCCGGTCCTTTTTTACGCAGATTGTCCGCCATTTTCCCCACGCATTTTCTGCAATGACCGCGTGGCAAAAACAGCCCAGTACTTCAGAAAGGTGACGCATGAATTCTTCCTTTGAATCTCTGATTGAACAGTATCCCTTACCCATTGCCGAACAGTTGCGCCACTGGGCGGCCCGTTATGCCTCGCGAATTGCCGTCGTTGATGCAAAGGGGTCGTTAACCTACAGCGCGCTTGATGCACAAGTTGACGAACTTGCCGCAGGTCTGTCATCACTGGGTTTGCGTTCGGGGGAGCATGTAATTGTGCAGCTTCCCAACGACAACGCGTTTGTTACCCTGCTGTTCGCCTTGTTAAGACTGGGCGTTATCCCCGTGCTGGCGATGCCCTCGCAACGGGCGCTGGATATCGACGCGCTGATTGAGCTGGCGCAACCCGTCGCTTACGTTATTCACGGGGAAAACCACGCAGAGCTGGCCCGACAGATGGCGCACAAACACGCCTGCTTGCGTCATGTTCTGGTCGCTGGAGAGACCGTGAGCGACGATTTTACGCCGCTCTTCTCCCTTCACGGTGAGCGACAGGCATGGCCGCAGCCTGATGTTTCCGCCACCGCGTTGTTGTTGCTCTCAGGCGGCACAACCGGCACGCCCAAACTCATCCCGCGCCGACATGCCGACTATAGCTATAACTTCAGCGCTTCTGCTGAACTGTGCGGCATCAGCCAACAGAGCGTGTATCTCGCCGTCCTCCCGGTGGCGCATAACTTTCCGCTGGCCTGCCCCGGTATTCTGGGAACGCTTGCCTGCGGCGGAAAAGTGGTGCTGACCGACAGCGCCAGCTGTGATGAGGTGATGCCTTTAATCGCGCAGGAAAGAGTGACTCACGTCGCCCTGGTTCCGGCGCTGGCGCAATTATGGGTGCAGGCCAGGGAGTGGGAAGACAGCGACCTTTCGTCGCTGCGCGTCATTCAGGCAGGCGGCGCCCGGCTCGACCCGACGCTTGCTGAGCAGGTTATCGCCACCTTTGACTGTACCCTGCAACAGGTTTTCGGTATGGCGGAAGGCCTGCTCTGTTTTACCCGGCTGGACGATCCGCATGCCACCATTCTCCACAGCCAGGGGCGCCCGTTGTCCCCTCTGGATGAAATCCGCATCGTTGATCAAGACGAGAACGACGTCGCGCCGGGCGAAACCGGGCAATTGTTAACGCGCGGCCCTTATACCATTTCGGGCTATTACCGCGCCCCTGCCCACAACGCGCAGGCCTTTACCGCGCAAGGGTTTTACCGCACAGGCGACAATGTCAGGCTGGATGAGGTGGGGAACCTGCACGTTGAGGGACGCATAAAAGAGCAGATCAACCGCGCCGGAGAAAAAATAGCCGCGGCTGAAGTGGAATCGGCACTGCTGCGCTTAGCGGAAGTGCAAGATTGCGCGGTGGTCGCCGCGCCGGACACGCTGCTTGGCGAGCGGATTTGCGCGTTTATCATCGCGCAGCAGGTGCCAACTGACTATCAGCAGTTGCGTCAACAACTGACCCGTATGGGGCTCAGCGCGTGGAAAATTCCTGACCAAATCGAGTTTCTGGACCACTGGCCGCTCACCGCCGTCGGCAAGATAGACAAAAAACGCCTGACGGCTCTCGCCGTCGACCGTTATCGCCATTCTGCCCAATAAGCGCAAACCGACCCGAAACAGGTTGAAATAAACCCGTTTCGGGTAGCACCACTATTAGAAATAGTTATCATTTTCAATTCACCATTGTCGGTATTTTTGGCGTTTCGCCGTCTTACAGGGACTCACAACAATGAAAATGACACGGCTTTATCCTCTGGCCTTGGGGGGATTATTGCTCCCCGCCATTGCTAATGCCCAGACTTCACAGCAAGACGAAAGCACGCTGGTGGTTACCGCCAGTAAACAATCTTCCCGCTCGGCATCAGCCAACAACGTCTCGTCTACTGTTGTCAGCGCGCCGGAATTAAGCGACGCCGGCGTCACCGCCAGCGACAAACTCCCCAGAGTCTTGCCCGGGCTCAATATTGAAAATAGCGGCAACATGCTTTTTTCGACGATCTCGCTACGCGGCGTCTCTTCAGCGCAGGACTTCTATAACCCCGCCGTCACCCTGTATGTCGATGGCGTCCCTCTGCTTTCCACCAACACCATCCAGGCGCTTACCGATGTGCAAAGCGTGGAGTTGCTGCGAGGCCCACAGGGAACGTTATATGGCAAAAGCGCTCAGGGCGGGATCATCAACATCGTCACCCAGCAGCCGGACAGCACGCCGCGCGGCTATATTGAAGGCGGCGTCAGTAGCCGCGACAGTTATCGAAGTAAGTTCAACCTGAGCGGCCCCATTCAGGATGGCCTGCTGTACGGCAGCGTCACCCTGTTACGCCAGGTTGATGACGGCGACATGATTAACCCCGCGACGGGAAGCGATGACTTAGGCGGCACCCGCGCCAGCATAGGGAATGTGAAACTGCGTCTGGCGCCGGACGATCAGCCCTGGGAAATGGGCTTTGCCGCCTCACGCGAATGTACCCGCGCCACCCAGGATGCCTATGTGGGATGGAATGATATTAAGGGCCGTAAGCTGTCGATCAGCGATGGTTCACCAGACCCGTACATGCGGCGCTGCACTGACAGCCAGACCCTGAGTGGGAAATACACCACCGATGACTGGGTTTTCAACCTGATCAGCGCCTGGCAGCAGCAGCATTATTCGCGCGCCTTCCCTTCCGGTTCGTTAATCGTCAATATGCCTCAGCGCTGGAATCAGGATGTGCAGGAGCTGCGCGCCGCAACCCTGGGCGATGCGCGTACCGTTGATATGGTGTTTGGGCTGTACCGGCAGAACACCCGCGAGAAGTTAAATTCAGCCTACGACATGCCGACAATGCCTTATTTAAGCAGTACCGGCTATACCACCGCTGAAACGCTGGCCGCATACAGTGACCTGACCTGGCATTTAACCGATCGTTTTGATATCGGCGGCGGCGTGCGCTTCTCGCATGATAAATCCAGTACACAATATCACGGCAGCATGCTCGGCAACCCGTTTGGCGACCAGGGTAAGAGCAATGACGATCAGGTGCTCGGGCAGCTATCCGCAGGCTATATGCTGACCGATGACTGGAGAGTGTATACCCGTGTAGCCCAGGGATATAAACCTTCCGGGTACAACATCGTGCCTACTGCGGGTCTTGATGCCAAACCGTTCGTCGCCGAGAAATCCATCAACTATGAACTTGGCACCCGCTACGAAACCGCTGACGTCACGCTGCAAGCCGCGACGTTTTATACCCACACCAAAGACATGCAGCTTTACTCTGGCCCGGTCGGGATGCAGACATTAAGCAATGCGGGTAAAGCCGACGCCACCGGCGTTGAGCTTGAAGCGAAGTGGCGGTTTGCGCCAGGCTGGTCATGGGATATCAATGGCAACGTGATCCGTTCCGAATTCACCAATGACAGTGAGTTGTATCACGGTAACCGGGTGCCGTTCGTACCACGTTATGGCGCGGGAAGCAGCGTGAACGGCGTGATTGATACGCGCTATGGCGCACTGATGCCCCGACTGGCGGTTAATCTGGTCGGGCCGCATTATTTCGATGGCGACAACCAGTTGCGGCAAGGCACCTATGCCACCCTGGACAGCAGCCTGGGCTGGCAGGCGACTGAACGGATGAACATTTCCGTCTATGTCGATAACCTGTTCGACCGTCGTTACCGTACCTATGGCTACATGAACGGCAGCAGCGCCGTCGCGCAGGTCAATATGGGTCGCACCGTCGGTATCAATACGCGAATTGATTTCTTCTGATTATTGTAAAAGGGATACCGAAAAGGTATCCCTTTTACACCACTAGTTAAAACCAGTAACTCAGCAGAGTCGCAAAAAATATTAATCCATAGTGATTATTTAAACAATGAAATTGCGATTAGGATAAATAGATTTAACTTTCTCGTTCCTTTCTCTCCTTATACTAAAGAAATAATCATATCAAAATAAAAATTCACAACAGTGCAACATTAAAAAATACAACCAACAAACAATCCTATATACAAGGCACATCTCCAGAATATAAAAGCACAGACAAACAACCTAAAAAAACAACCCCATACATATAAATTATTTTATAGGTAAAATAGATTATATATTCTCATAGCTACCATAAACTATACTAGCCTGAACTATATTTATTCTGCTGCAATCAATGCATACATAACACAAATATCACTCAGGTACACTACTCAAACCACGCTGGGATTTTTCCTCAAGTTATAATCATCACCCCGAAAATCATTCGGCATTTACTCATTAAATAGTCACCCCATAGGCCTGTACATGTTTACTCAGAAATATACATCCTTTTCTCTGTCATAAACCCTCTGATTAATCATAAATAAATACTTGTGACACCAATCTTTTTCCTTAACGGAACGAATTGTTGTGTAGAAGGAGATAATATTATGTCAAAAAAATATCAGCCATTGCTTATAACTCATTATATGTCAACATGGGTCACTATAACGGAAGCAGTTGAGATCACTACCAAAGCCATAAAACAAAAAATTACTCCTAGCGATATTTATCGTCATGCCTTGAGTGGCAACATCCTACTATCGGTCTATTTCCAGTCTCCTGTGATACTTAAGAAGATACAAACTTTTAATGGAAAAATAAAATTCAGGCAGTTTGTGGGAGACCTACTTGATAAACTATGCATGCTTGACAGGGACGGTTTTATTTATGGTCAAAATTTAAGACTCTGTACAGAAGCCAGATATATTTGTCCTGTGCAACAAATTATAGATACCCCCCTGTTACGCAAACTCAACCAGTTTCGTACGTTTGCTCGAGGTTTTGATAATGTCCG
>ENA-UOZI01000234-UOZI01000234.1-food-metagenome-genome-assembly--contig:-NODE-234-length-17192-cov-9.315750_pt1 | contig 17192 bp, 23 predicted proteins | sample MGYA00249871_ERZ772729 | MGnify/ENA primary metagenome ERZ772729 (study PRJEB29005, sample SAMN08379449) | food metagenome | isolation source: cheese - non spiked | study: EMG produced TPA metagenomics... | reverse complement strand
ACAAACCGACCTTACTAACTGACGGTTGTATCTAATCCTGGGGGCAGGTCAGTCTGCATTAAGGGATGGTAGATCCATCGCTTGGCTTCATCTGAGGTGAAAAGTAGCTTTTCTATCGCATCCATCATCTTTATGCTTTCCCCGTTCTCACGATATGGAGTGATGATACTTTCAATTCGAACGGCATCGATCTCCACTAGCGCCAACTGGCCTGTTTGAGCTAAAAGGTCTGGATTTGGCTGGATATCCTCCGACGTATCATTAACGAATATCCCGATTGTCGTATCGTTACATAACCCTATGAGGTCAGCATTTAGGCCACAAACAATCCCACCACCAGCGAGATTTTTGAGGTTAACGATCCCTTACTCCTTACCTTGCAGAAGATGAGGAAGAGCAAGGTAATTTTTTCCTGTATTTTAACCTTTATGTATTTTTTTATATGTTGTAGTGTGAGCTCACTACAAACCCCTTTTACTTCTGTGTTGTGGCTAAAATGCCATTTTTGGTTTTTACCTTGTTTTGCAATCAAGGATGTTCCACAAATGAGACAGACACAGTTGCATGAAAGGCCATTCTCAACGCTGGCGATATCAACAATTTTATTTGAAACCGTATCGAATCCAAATGGTATCCATTTTTGTGAATTACGTCGCATGAATATTCCTCGTTAAAAACGAATAAAAGGATTCTACATTATTCGCTTCTATCAAACATGGAATAACAGTGCCTTATTTACATTATTCAGATCTCATCGGGGATGAGATGCCACACAGAGGCAGGTATTTTGTCATAGATTTTTTTCATGTAGATCTCAGCTCTGCGGTGATCATACGCTCCATTCAAGCTGGTTATCTTATTTATATCCCCTCCTTCATCATTTAATTTATCTAGGATACGTTCAAAAACTTTATCGAGAGTTTCTGTCGTGCTGCACTTCCTGAACTTCAGAAGATAGGTTTCTCTCAGGCTACTGTGCACATTTAGGCTTTTCAACAACAACGCTCCGGGGCATGTCCAAAAACAATGGCTATTATCGAAAACATTAAACGAAGTACCACAGACAGGCAAGAGAATCATCTTGATTAATTTCCCATTCTCCCTGGATTTGAAAAAAAACAATGTTACTATACTGGTTATAAAAACAGTGCCATTGATAAGACATGAGATCTTCCCATGACAGATAAAACTAAGCTGGTTGCGATTGCACGAACCGATGACATGAGCGCTCTTGAAGCACTCAAGCTGTTACGGTTTCGCCGTTACAATACGGCAAGAAGTCAGTTAAGAGTCACGAGTGTCTGGTCTGCATGGTGCGCCAGGCACGGTCTGCCCCCCTTCCCCGTTACAGCAGTTGATGTCGAGCGCTATATTAATGGGCTGAATGGATCCGTTAAAATGGCGACCATTTCTCATTTTATTGCATGCCTTTCAAGCGTAAACAGCAGCCTGGGTTTTCCAGACTTCCGCAACGTTCTGATCAAAGCACTGGTTCAGGTATGGCGGGCGGGGGAGAATGAGAAAAAAATCGTCACCGGTCAGGCCCTTCCATTTCTTATATCCGATCTCAATATTCTTCGCCGGTCACTGCATAAAAGCGACGACCTGAGAGACATACGCGACCTTGCAATGATATGGGTTGGGTTTGAAACCCTGCTGCGTAACGTGGAAATTCGAAGGATTAAAACCTGCGACCTGAAATGGCAAAATGACACGTCCTGTTACCTTCTGGACGTCATGCGGACCAAGACAAGCCTTTCAAGTAACCTGACATTTCAGCTCTCACCACAATGCAGTCAGCATGTCAGACGGTTGATTGAGACGGTGGAATACACCGATACTGAAACCTTCGGGCACCGTTTTCTTTTTCAGCCTGTGAACATCCATACAAACCGATATTTCCCACCCACCAGCAGTAAGCTATCACGGGGTAAATCCATAGACAGGATGCTGGTCAAAGCAGGATTCAGTCAGGGGTTACTGACGCAGCTACAGAATGAATCAAAGGTATCACGGGAAGATGTTGGTATGCTGTCCTCTAATTCACTGAACCAGGCATTTGCACGCCTCTGGGGGATTGCCGGGAAGGTCGGCGACAGTAACCGACAGTCCGGGCGGTACCGGACATGGACAGGACACAGTGTGCGTGTGGGGGGAGCCATAGAGCTGTTTAAAGCCGGGTACTCCCTGGAAAAGATTACCGAGATGGGGAACTGGTCTGATCCAAAGATGGTCTTCCGTTATATCCGTGGATATCTTGCCAGTGAAAAAGCCATGGTAAGCTTTATGCGTAATCATCTGGACGATATATAGATTTTACTGAGAGAAACACCAGCACTCAGCAACATGTTACTGAGCGCTGGTCACTTATGAACTTTTCAGATATTCAGTTCTTTCAAATCTGTCACAACAAAATCCCCTTTACCTGAAAGACTGTCAAAATCATCGAGTGTAAATTCATGCGTGTGATACCAAATGACCCTGCATGTAGGACAAGTAACAGGTAACAAATCTTCCGCTAATTTTTCGCTGTTATGGATAACCTCACCCATCTCGTTTGTGTCAACAATACAACCACTTATGCAAAGGGTTTCGTACCCATGAGCACCTGTAACAATATGGGTTGCTGTTCTCTCACGAATTTCTCCATTAATTTTAATCTGCTCTCGCGTGGTAATCGTTCTTTTATTATTCATTAAACCTCCGGACGAAACATTAAAAACAAAGGCTATTATTGCGCCCGACTTCTGAAAAATTTCGAAACCAAACAGGTAATCGCGAAAATCGTCATCAAGATTGCTAAATCCTTCTCTACGCCTGCATAAGGAAGGACTCTGGGAAAGTGCATTAGCCTGTGCCCGAATTGGTCCTGGTGCGTCTCAGGAAGGAAAATGATAGGTGATATTATGGATTATCCTTTTTTAGCTGCTTTTTCTTCTTTTCTTTGTTTTTTTAATCTCCGCTTCTCCCTTAAATTTGCAACGGTATAGAGAGTGACTGATGCAATAAAATTCACCAGTGCAGCAAACTCTACTGCCAGATTGATCACGGCTGGTTTGACAGGAAGCCAGAGTGTTACCAGAAGGAGGAGGAACAATGTGATACACCGTAAGGCATGTACATTAGAGCCTCTACTCTTATTAATCACAACCATGGCGGGACATATTTTGTTTGTCAGATAATTTAAACCGAATGCACAAACTGCAGTTACTAACAAGAAAATCGCGTAAGTCATTTTTCCTCCAGAGGTTTTAATCTTAATTTGACCACGTTAACCAGTTTCATTATTCCCGCCTCGTCCGGTACAAAAATGTAACGAAACCTCGGCCATGTTGCGTGCGTGAATATCAAACCTACGGCTTTCATATCCAGAGGCATAAGCCTTTCGGTCTTGCTCAACGGCATTTTCTCTATCGGGATCAACCCTGACTTAAAACTTTTTATCATTAAGTCGAGAGGGTTTTTACAATTTTTATTGCTCATCGTTTCTGTGTAACGGATCATCCCGCTAATCGTTACTTGTATCGTTCCTATATCAGCGTCAAATTTCGGCAGCACTGGCCAGTAAGGAATCTCAAAATCAACACTGGTAAGCGCCTGTTCATAGCCCTGCTCATTTGTTTCTACAACCGTTTTGAGGCCAGGAAACCGGGCGTGCATAAATTTGATAATCTTTACCACATTGGGTGTGCTGGCCAGACGCTGATAGATATCAGGTAGCCATGTGGACGTGGTGGCCCAGGTCGTGGAGCAAGCATAAGTTTTTTGCTCCATGTACCATAAAATAGAGGTGTCAGCCAGGAAGTGATGAACAGTCAACAGCTCGGCCAGCAGCCGATCTTCATCTGCATGTGTTATGGCATTTTTGAAACAGACCTGTACGCGGAAACGTTCTTTTGCAGACAGAAAAGTGTTTCCCCCGCTGACGGCCACTTTGTATAACCTCCTGGCCGGATCAGCTTCACAAACACCGGTTAGAATCCGGCTCATCTCGACTCCTTGATGACTTCCACCAGCCCTATACGGGGCAGGACAGAACGATATTTTTCATTAAAACTGCCGCGCTTCTGCCTTTCACCCTTTACGTAATTTTTTAACGGATTAAATCGGTCCGGTTCACTGAACAAAATTAAAGGTAAAGGCGCACGGAAGTTGAGTTTGTACGGCCCATGAACGTCATTCGGATCATCAGGACTGGTGTACCGGATATTGACGTTAACAGCAGGAAAGTTACTTTCCCGGATAAGCCGAAATTTTCTCGAAGATTCATCGTCATTACACACTTCATCATTCAACAACGACAGCATCATGATTTCTTCGGTCCGCTCCTGTTTCAATCGTTCTACATCCTGTTTTGTCAGATTGATATCCGGTTGAAGCTCAGTTATCTCCCTGCGTAGGCGGTCTATTACCGTTTCCAGCCGGGTGAATTTATGAATGATAGGGATTTGCCAGGTGAACCCCAGGGACCTAATTTTCTCGGTAACGATCCGGATATTGCGGGACACCTGTAAAGTCACCAGCCACGGGTAAATCTGGTGCAGAATTTCTGACCGTGAGTCCTGGTAATGAGTGATACCTTTTACAGCATCAGCAAATTTGTCGCGAAGCCGGTTGATTTCACCCACCAGCGACATCACTTCGTCATGATTATTTTTAACCACAACAAACCCGGGATATTTTCGGGTAATTTTGGTTGAATAATGTTCATCCCTGACATGGACTTTATCAACCCGCTGCTGCCGGTAAATATCCACCAGGGTGTCTACGTCGGGCACCGAATGAGTCACATTGATTTCCTGTGGAGGATTCAACTCCTCCACACTACGGGGCTCCGGGAGCGTGGCAAGGTAAGATGATCCGATATCGCTATGACCGAGTAAACTGTGCAGCTCACCGAGTTTGCGTAGTTGCTCTTCGTTGTAATGTGCAAAGTCAGTATTCATATCGTCTCCCGTATCGTGTTCCTGAACGTGCGACGGTAATCGTTAAACAAACTCTGGTAAAGACTTAAACGTCAGCCATACAGGCAGGCGTCGCCCATCCCTGCATACTCTGACAAGGCGATAACGATTTTTCTCCATTGTGACCAGCCAGTACCCATCGGAGACAGGACGGTCGAGCGTGAGCAGTTTCAACCCGTAAAAGCCCATCGAGGTGAATAAACGCCCTTCCTGCTCACGGAAAGAGACCGTAAAGGACGGGAACAAGAGCCAAAATACAGTGAAGAAGACATACCAGGTATACGGAACAGTCAGTTGCAGAATTTCATAGTTCCTTACGGTAGCAGTGATCAGGCCAAGGCTTAATACCGCACCAATGCTGGCATATACTTTGAAAGCCGCGCTATCGGAGTTTTTCCAGGTAATACCACTAATACAATGCACTTTGCTCATCGCCTTGCCTCAATGTAGTTGTCTGCAGCCTTTCATCCGGGGAAGAATTTCTTTCTCCCACAGTGACCTTGAATTCCCATGCCCTCCCTGGAGTTGCATTGCACAAACCCTGTTAAACACGGATACCTCTTTCCTGATTGCCTGGGTTTGGCTGTCAGTGAGCTCAATGCATTCCGGTACCAGCTGCATAACGCCGTTCATCATTTCTGCCTTTATGAGGGCTGGACCGTCTTTTGTGTCGGCCTCACAGGATTCCTTAACATTGAATCCGAATGAACAGAGAAGCTGGCCCTGAGCCTTAGGCCCCATCTGAACCCCCCGGCTATCGACGGTAAAGCGGACGATTGCGTAATCCCCTCCCTGATCGCTGGTTATGTTCCTTACCAGCATGCTGACTGGAGTCATTTGAAGCCAGCTGTAGATGCCCAAAACGATTTCTTCTTTTAAAATCATATTCAATTTACTGGTTCTCATTTTCTCATTTATGAATATGAAAACATAAAAAAATGCTCTGTAAAGCCCTAGTCTGTAGAAAGCAGAGGTTTTGTGGTTTTTAACTTGTACTCAATAAAAATTTCGGCAGCATCTGCTGTTGTTATTTCAGACAATATAGCATCAATAATTTCTGGCTCCGTGATATTATGGAACCCCTGCTTACGAACCATCTCTTTAACGCACTCAAAACGTCGGGCTGTTGCCGGGTCGATGACAAATGTATTTAGATGCACATCATCACATGCGCCAGACGTCTCATTTAGTTTCATTTTCACTCTCCAGATCAGGAATGAAGTCAAAATTGTACGCAATTGCTTTTTCAGGTGAATCACCCGCGATAAGTTTTAACCATGAGTAAGAGTCTAGCTGATTAAGAAAAATAACGAGATAACCTTCGTCAGCACTGTTTCGCTTCTTAATGAATTCAATCTCAGTATCCATGCCAAAACCAAATAGACCATGTATCACGCGCGACTGTTCTGGAAGCATTGAGCTGAACATTGATACCACGACATCCCTCAACTCTAAATTTTGGTGGGCAATGAAAGCAACTCTTTTACCCTCCTTAACAGAAGCTACAATTCGTTTAACACTCGACTTGACGTTATAGCGATACACAATCAACCGGAGCCGTGTCATGCAAAGGAAAATTAATACATACGCAGCTGACAATAGCCCCATAAACTGAGCCTTCAATAAACCAGTAGAGGAATCCCAAAACAACCAGTCCCAAAAAAGTAACTATACTCAACAGGAAAATATAAAAATTAATTTTACGGTCTTTTGGATACCAGGTAGATGCAACGGCTATAATAGCCATTACGCCGACTAATGCTGGACTTACCCCGCCCCGGTAGATGATTCTGCCCTATAATGTGAGCACAGGAGGTGTAAGTATCCCGGTAAAACGGACCATTCACTTTTAGAGATCTTCCGACATACTGATTATGTCCCCTAAGGAGATCGCTATGCGTAAGATCCGATTCACCGAGCACCAGATCATCGCCGTCCTGAAGTCCGTCGAAGCGGGCAGGACCGTCAAAGATGTGTGTCGTGAGGCCGCTATTTCCGAAGCCAGCTACTACAACTGGAAGGCGAAATATGGCGGGATGGAAGCTGCTGATATCAAAAAAATTAAAGACCTTGAGGACGAAAATCGTCGTCTGAAGCAGATGTTTGCCGATCTCAGCCTTGAATGTCGGGCACTGAAAGACGTTATCGAAAAAAAGCTTTAAAACCAGCGATAAAGCGGGAGTTCGTCAGCTATCTGACGGCACAGTTTGCCATGAGCATCCGCCAGGCGTGCAGGACATTATCGCTGAGCAGGACGGTGTATTTTTATCAGCCCGATACCCGGCGTGATGAACCGGTGATCCTTGCGTTGACTGAACTGGCAGAACGCTATCCGCGATACGGTTTTAAGAAGCTGTTTCAGGTGCTGCGCAGGCAGGGTAACGCCTGGAATCATAAGCGTGTTCACCGGATTTACTGTGTACTGAAGCTGAATTTTCGCCACAAAGGCAAGCAGCGTCTGCCGGTACGAAACCCTGCGCCACTGGCAAGCCCTGAGGCACTTAATCAGAGCTGGTCCATCGATTTTATGCACGACGCGCTGGTGTGTGGCAGACGCTTCCGTACCTTCAATGTGGTGGACGATTTTAATCGGGAAGCGCTGGCGATAGAAATCGACCTGAATATCCCGGCCCAGCGTGTAGTCCGGGTACTGGACAGGATAGTAGCAAACCGCGGATATCCACTGAAGATGCGAATGGATAACGGGCCAGAACTGGTGTCGCTGGCGCTGGCACAATGGGCGGAAGAACACGGGGTGATGCTGGAGTTTATCAGGCCGGGTAAACCGACGCAGAATGCCTTTATCGAACGGTTTAACCGGACGTACCGGACAGAAATCCTGGATTTTTATCTCTTCAGGACCCTGAATGAAGCACGGGAAATCACTGAGCGATGGCTGGCTGAATATAACAGTGAGCGGCCCCATGAATCCCTGAATAACCTGACGCCAGAAGAGTACCGGCTGATGGCTGAAAACCCGGAAATCTCAAAAAATGCGTGGAACTAAAACGGGTGTGCTTACAAGTTAAAAAGGAGCACACTAAAAGCCTTAGCTCTACAGAGGTTCCTCCTGGTGCTCCCTCGGGAGACTATCTAATGCTGGAGACCAGTGCTTATATTTTTGCGATGAAGCAACCTGGAGGGTATACCTACATTGGTCTGGTGAAGAATTTAATCAACGAAGGTGAAGGACATATTTGGTGGAAAATATAAATAACGATGTACCACAGCATCAACCTTACCGAAATGAAAAGGTATTTAATTCCGGTAAGACAGCACTTGAGCTCAATTTTTCTGAGACAAATGGCAGTGTGAATCTTATCCTTGCGGGGCCTTTAGTATCGAAGCCGGGAAGTTTTGACTGGACTGGTCAAAAGTCCTTTTCAACAAAGCTGAGTGATGATGAAGTGATCACCTTGTGTATGGCGTTTCTTCGCCTTACTCATGAGGCTGTTCTGAAAGATAAAAAAACAAAGCACCATAATAAGCAAGTCTACAAAAACGTAAAAGTTACTTTTGATGGTAAATCCACAGCAATGATGGAGGGGGGAGTTGTAGCTATCAACAAAGACGAGAGAGACATTAATTTTATACATAAAATTAGTATTGATCCTGCCGCTTGCCTTCGCTTAGGTCTTTTCCTCTTGTCCGTCATACTGGCCCGAAATCCAGGGGTTCCATCTGACGCGGTTCTAACGTGCATGCGTCTTAATGCAAATGCTCAACTACAAAAGTAACTTTTCTATCTTATCATTCCCGCTTTACGGGAATTTCAAAAAAAGATACTTCCCTTAATGGGGAAAATACGCTCGGTTCATAGGATACATTAGATGTAACTATGGACTGACCCCATGCCTGTAGACAAATTCTGTCCTCACGACGAGGCCTGTTCGAAGGCCTCCGGACTGACGCCGCCGGGGTGACTGTGGCGCCGGGCCCGATTGTAGAACACTTCAATGTAATCGAAGACATCCACCCGGGCCAGATCCCGGTTTTTGTATATTCTCTTACTAATGCGTTCTTTTTTCAGTGAACTGAAGAACAATTCGGCCACCGCATTATCCTGGCAGTTGCCACGCTTGTTCATGCTCGGTGCCAGGTTATTAGCCCGGCAAAAGCGCAGCCAGTCGTCACTGCCGTACTGGCTGCCCTTACACAACCACAGACGGAACATGTTAAAGATCATTCCTGCCGATCGCATCTGGAAGGTAGCCGTTTCTCGTCTTCATTAATGCCAGTGTCAACATAGCTGTTTGTCCTGGCATTACCCCATTTCTCCCAAAAACTGTAAAACGCGCCTCAGTCCGCGTTGTGACTGGCTTGAGCGTGGATCTACGCTGAAAAAGGATCCTTTACGTATTTGATTTTACCCGCAATAATGTGGGATAAGACAACAAAAGGATCCGCGCGCTGCGATTTATTGTCATGGCAGGATCAGCCGCTTCAGGCCAGAATAGCTGTATCCAAACCCGTTGTGCGCTACGTGAAAAATAACTCATGAACAGCATCATTCCCCTGCAGAATTCACCAGATCGCGTCTCCCTGCTGCCGATCCGCCCCGGGCGTTGATTTTGCGACCGCGGTGGCACTCCGGCGGATGGCCACCTCAACAGGTGCCACGCCGGCTTACCTCCTGGCGCCGGAAGTGAGCGCCCTCCTCTGGTATATGCCGGACCAGCGTCACCACATGTTGTTCGCCACCATGTGGAATACCGGGAGCCGTATCGGTGAAGCCCGGACGCTCACCCCGGAATCCTTCGACCTGGATGGTCTGCGCCCTTTTGTTAGGGTGCTTTCGGAGAAAGTGCGGGCGCGCTGCGGGCGGCCGCCAAAAGATGAAGTGCGCCTGGTGCCGCTGACGGATGGCAGTTTTGTGCGTCAGATGGAAAGCTGGATGGTCACCACCCGCCCCCGCCGGCGGGAGCCGTTATGGCCGGTCACGGATGAGACAATGCGCAACTGGCTGAAACAGGCGGTGTAGCGGGCTGAAGCTGACGGCGTGCATTTTTCGATCGCCGTGACGCCGCATACCTTCCGGCACAGCTATATCATGCACATGCTTTATCACCGGTAGCCCAGGAAGGTCATCCAGGCGCTGGCCGGGCATAAGGATCCGAGCTCGATGGAAGTCTATACCCGGGTATTTGCGCTGGACATGGCTGCCACCCTGGCCGTTCCCTTTACCGGTGACGGTCGAGATGCCGCGGAGATCTTTCGCTCCCTGCCACCGGCCGGCTGAGATTGTCGGGCAGGCGGCCGGGGCTTTGCCACTTAGTGAAGGAGATAAAGACAAACGCATTCCAGACGAGGCAGAGTCAGTCAGTCGCTTCTGAGTCTCTCACCGTGCCGGCCGCAGAAGCGTTACGCTTATTCAGTATGACCCGGGCATCATTCCGTCCGGGTCTGGAGAGAAATATTCATACCGCATCCGTGTCCCCTCACCTTCTCATTGCACCATGACATCATTCGTATTAAGGAGCCCCGGTCCTCTGGTGACCAGCTGACATCTTCATACCGCAGACAATAAAACTTACTGCGATCCGGATATCAGCAGGTTACAGGGGATATACCTGAGGGCCTTTCCTACCGGGTAAGCCAGGTCGTTATTCAGTATATCGTCGGTGACTGCGTCCCGGGCCATTTCTGACAGCCATCAGGTTTCCTCTTCATGATTGCAGATATCAGTGCGAAGCTGGCTGAGGGTACGACAGGATTAACGAACTTCGGAGGACTGGTTTTAGCAGCTCTTGCATGGCAATGCCGGAATCAACGCTCTGCTGAGTGGTTTCATTCAGTGCGCACCGGGGATTTACTGAAATATTGACTGTGGGATGCAGTCACGTGGAGAGCTCTCAATTGGTCGGGTAACACCCTCGTCAAACTTGCATGCTGCAGTCAATATCAGCATATTCTGGCCATAAATGACATACTGCAGTCAATATTGTCCGATCTTTACTTGCAGGAAGGAGAGCGAATATTGACTGTAGTATGCGTGATTCACCTCACAGTCAATAACTAATTGCGTATGCATACGGCAGTCATGGTAATGCATATCGCAGTCAATTTTCCGGCTTCATCGCCGATAGCGCTTCAGCAAGTTTCAGCGGATCGATGCCTGCAGCCTTCAGTGCCTTGATGACTTCGTCATAATTCTGCTCCGGCGCCTTCTCTTCTTCCTCCTTGCGCGGCACCTTCACCGTCCCGCTGATGAGTTTGGGATTGCGATAATGAACGCTAAAGTAAGTCGCCCGGCCACGTTTAAACTCGGTGTAATCCAGATAGCCGATATCCCGAAGTTGCTCCATAGCCTTTCGGACCGTGTGGTTCTGCGTATAGACATTTGAGGTAAGATTCAGCCGGTCCCGCATACGTTTCATGGAGATAGGTGCGGGATTCTGGGGAAGGCTCTCGATGTAGGTATACAGCGCCTGGGCAGATTCCTTCCGCTGCAGGGCGTCAATGGCTTTCAGCCGAAGCAGGACCCGCCTATCCATATGGTAAAGCTCAAAGAGCTTGGGTTCAGCCTTGATCTCCACGATATCCTCGTTGATGTCATAATAGGCTGACTGCACCAGATGGGTGGTCCATCCTTTGGTCTCGCTCTGGAACTTCAGGGTAACCGAGGCGAGTTTAAACAGGGAATTGCTGATGCGATCCCGCATTTTCTTGTTTGAGCGCCGTGAGTCAAATCCACACATCTTAACGAATTCAACGAACGACAGTTCCAGGGTGTCACTTTTTACCCCATACTCAGACATCGAGCGAATGATCCCGAGCCAGACTTTAAAATCCGTGTCCATATCAAGACGCGAACCGGTGATCTTAACGTCGGTGTACCCTTCGCTTTTGGCGATGGACAGCTGTACGAGCTCCTCAGTGGCATCTGTGACGTTTTTACGGTTTGCCTTACTCCTGGAGGTTGATTTCAGGGTTGGAACGAAGAGACCGAGCCTCATGAGCGCTACCGGCTGCACAGTACTGGTACTGTTGACATCCAGCTTAACAACTTCGCCGGTTGTCTTGTCCACTTCCTGAAGATTGAGAGGTAAGCTGTTATTTTCGCTCGTCATCTTGATCCTCAACGGTTATCCACAAAAGAATGTCGTTATACGTATCGCAGTCAACGGATATACATACCTCAGTAAATACCGTTGCATATCACAGTATTAGATTTCGCATACAGCAGTCAACTTTTTACATTCCACAGTCGATCCAGTATGACGTTCAGGCCAGTTACAGCGCCTGCTGCAGCGATCCGGGGATCTCTTTAGGATCTCAATATGATCTCTTTGGGATCAATTACTGGATCGAAGCAACGAATAACGTTAATCCCCAGCCAGATCTACCCCACTACATTCAGGGTTCTGCAAGGGTAATCTAAATGCCGCATGAGTAACTCTCCCTGATTTAACATTAAATATTGACTGCGATATGTAGAATCTTCTTTTGTTGTTGACCAGCCCTCGGCTTTTAGTTTCATACCATAGTCAATTTTTCACATATCACAGTCAACTTCATGAAGATTGACTAATCCGGAGAAGTATCCGGCATCGTAGCGTTCGTGCTTTGTGCAGTCTCTGTGCTTTTCCACTTCCTCGCCGCGTTCTCACTGAGTGAGATCGCTTACTGCGGCGAGCGGCAGTGAGAAATATTGACTGCGGTATGTGATTGAGCCTCTCTTCCCCGGTTTACAGCTTTCATTACAGCCAGCTTTGCAATTTTCAGATGACTTTGCGATTTTATTGTTGCTTTGCAAATAATTCCAAGATTTAATAAAATGATGCAAAGCGATGATTAAAGGATGCTCAGAATGGGACTGATGGATACACTTAACCAGTGCATTACTGCTGGACATGAGATGACGAAGGCTATCGCCATTGCGCAGTTTAATGACGACAGTCCGGAAGCAAGGAAGATCACCCGCCGCTGGAGAATTGGTGAAGCGGCGGATCTGGTTGGCGTTTCTTCTCAGGCAATCAGGGATGCAGAGAAAGCCGGCCGGTTACCTCACCCTGATATGGAAACCCGTGGTAGAGTTGAACAACGTGTTGGTTATACCATCGAACAAATCAATCATATGCGGGATGTGTTCGGTACCCGACTGCGGCGTGCAGAAGATGCTTTCCCTCCGGTGATCGGGGTTGCCGCTCATAAAGGGGGGGTTTACAAAACCTCCGTTTCTGTTCACCTGGCTCAGGACCTAGCCCTGAAAGGACTCCGTGTTCTTCTCGTTGAAGGCAATGACCCGCAGGGAACGGCTTCTATGTATCACGGATGGGTGCCCGATCTTCATATTCATGCTGAGGACACTCTCCTGCCCTTTTATCTTGGGGAAAAGGATGATGCCAGCTACGCTATAAAGCCCACCTGCTGGCCTGGCCTTGATATCATCCCGTCCTGTCTGGCACTGCACCGCATTGAAACTGAGCTGATGGGGAAATTTGACGAAGGCAAATTACCTGCTGACCCGCACCTGATGCTCCGTCTAGCCATTGAAACGGTCGCTCATGATTATGACGTGATTGTTATCGACAGTGCACCCAACCTTGGTATCGGTACGATAAATGTTGTATGCGCTGCTGATGTATTGATTGTCCCTACTCCGGCAGAGCTGTTCGACTACACCTCCGCACTGCAGTTTTTCGATATGCTTCGTGACCTGCTTAAGAACGTGGATCTTAAAGGCTTCGAGCCAGATGTCCGTATTCTGCTTACCAAATACAGTAATAATAACGGCTCGCAGTCCCCGTGGATGGAAGAACAAATTCGGGATGCCTGGGGAAGCATGGTCCTTAAAAATGTTGTGCGCGAAACGGATGAAGTCGGTAAAGGTCAGATCCGTATGAGAACCGTTTTTGAACAGGCTATTGATCAACGTTCTTCAACAGGTGCCTGGCGTAATGCCCTCTCTATCTGGGAGCCTGTTTGCAATGAGATTTTTGATCGTCTGATTAAACCACGCTGGGAGATTAGATAATGAAGCGTGCCCCTGTCATTCCAAGACATACCACACATACTCAATCGACTGAAGATACCTCATCACCGGCGCCGGCTGCACCGATGGTGGATTCATTAATTGCGCGCGTGGGTGCTATGGCCCGCGGTAATGCCATCTCTCTTCCGGTATGTGGACGGGAAGTAAAATTTACCCTTGAAGTGCTCCGGGGAGACTCTGTTGAGAGCGCTTCACGCGTATGGTCAGGCAATGAGCGCGATCAGGAACTACTTACCGAGGATGCTCTGGATGATCTCATTCCTTCATTTTTACTGACTGGTCAGCAGACTCCAGCTTTCGGCCGCCGGGTTTCCGATGTCATTGAAATTGCAGACGGCAGCCGTCGCCGTAAAGCCGCAATCCTGACGGAAAGTGATTATCGCATTCTGGTTGGTGAACTGGACGATGAGCAGATGGCAGCATTGTCCCGACTGGGTAACGATTATCGGCCGACGAGTGCTTATGAACGTGGTCTGCGTTATACAAGCCGGCTGCAGAATGAGTTTGCTGGAAATATTTCTGCACTTGCCGATGCGGAAAACATCTCTCGTAAGATCATTACCCGCTGTATCAATACGGCCAAACTGCCTAAATCCGTTGTTGCCCTGTTTGCACATCCTGGAGAACTGTCTGCCCGGTCAGGTGAAGCCCTTCAGAAGGCTTTTGCAGATAAAGAAGAATTACTGAAGCAGCAGGCTGAGACTCTCCACGATCAGAAGAAAGCGGGACTAATCTTCGAAGCTGAAGAGGTCATTAGTCTTTTAACATCCGTACTGAAACAATCTTCCGCATCAAGAGTTAATCTGAGCTCACGTCATCAGTTTGCTCCAGGGGCAACAGCATTGTACAAGGGCGATAAAATGGTGCTTAACTTGGATAGGTCCCGCATTCCTGCAGAGTGTATAGAGAAAATAGAAGCCATTCTTAAGGAGCTTGAGAAACTAGGAGTCTGATGCGGACACGCTTTAGTCTACGGTTATCTCCCTTTACTTCATTTCCTTTCTCACAGGCCAGAAAAAATAACTGGCCTGAATACTCTCTCTGGGACCACGGTCCCACCTGCATCGTCGTTTAGGTTTCAGCCTGGGACCACGGTCCCACCTGCATCGTCGTTTAAGTTTTCAGCCTGGGACCACGGTCCCACCTGCATCGTCGTTTAAGTTTTCAGCCTGGGACCACGGTCCCACCTGCATCGTCTTTACATTATTAGTTTGGGACCGCAGTTCCATCAATGCCTGTCACGAACAGGTATTGGCATGGCGCCGGTGACCCGTTGAGCGGAGTAATCACGCAGCAGGACTGCGATTACAGGCGATGGTGAAAGCTCTGTTGGGAAATGAACGAAGCATGCATGTTGAGTGAAATCTGCAAAATTTCGCAGGGTATGCGGCTTAATTTTAAATTTCCGCCAGCATTTTTAAAGCCAGTTGCCGCCGCTGCGCGTAGGCCGGTCCTTCGTTCGGCCGGTAACCAGTTCCGGCCGTTTTTACGACCTTGGGATCATCTCGTCAGCAGTGTCTCCACTGTGATGTCGTTTGTCACGTTGTCCGATCACAAAATATACTGGTTTTGACGTTCTGTTATCAATTGCGCCAGGTCTTTTTCGTCCAGAAGATCGAGCATTTTTTCATACAGAACCGCGGGCACACAATAAAAAAACAGGCCGGTTGCTGTCAATAATAGCGACCGAGTAGCCGCAGCCGGCACCGGCGCTGGCCACCGGATCGTTTTTAAGTTCGCTGACGCTGGCAGTTACATCACACAGAATGATATTTGTCATGGTTCCCCCCTGAGACAAGTCATCTGCATGATCGGTAAAGTATGATCTGGCGGCAAGTTCCGTCTGTCATTTCGCCGGTCAGAAACGGGCAACCGGCAGCTCCTTCCAGCGGGTGGTATATGCCGATGAAAGCATCTCACGTTTCATCTGCCATTCCGGGCCTATTCCTCTACCGGCAAACCATACTTTACCCAGCCCTGAGTTGTTGATCCCGTCCAGAACCATCATCAGCTCAGCACTGTGAGGCCGTGGCGGGCGTTCGTCGAACAGCTACAGCTGCGAAACGCCAGACCCGGTGAAATCATTCAGCATAACTCAGGCTTTGGCATACCGGTGCCCATCCTTCCTGATACGCTCCAGAGCCGTTGTGGCGGCAGCAATGATGTCCCTGGTACCTGAGTGGGTGTAAGCAGTTTCTCCGTGGCCACGTTGCCGTAGTAAGGCTCTTTAACGGCGAACGGAGACGTTTTGATGGAAACGGAAATATGCCGGCAATACTGATGCTCTTTACGCAGCTTTTCAGAGGCCCGCTCAGCGTGCTGACAGATAGCCTGGCGGAGCGACTCGTACTCCTTGATCTTCACACCAAAACTGCGACTGCAGACAATTTGCTGTTTCGTCGGAGGGGCTTCCTCAAGCGAAAGGCAGCTTTCCCCGTTCAGTTCACGTACCGTTCGCTCTAGGACCACAGAAAAATTTTTGCGGATGAAGGTCGGGTTCGTCAGGGCCAGATCGAGCGCGGTCTTTATGCCCAGCACATTCAGCTTGCGTGCAATACGGTTACCCACCCCCCAGATTTCTTCAACCGGTTGCAGTGAAAGCAGTTTCCGCGTTCTCTGCGGATTTCCCCTGGTCAGAGCGAGTACGCCACGAAACTGTTTCCACTCTTTTGAGGCCCACTGGGCTGATTTTGCGAGGGTTTTCGTTGGTCCGGCGCCCACGCCAATGGTCAGGCGGGTACAGTCATACACGTGCTGACGCAGCTGCCGGCCGAAGTCCTCAAGCCCCATACAGTGCTCCAGGCCGGTCAGGTCGAGGAACATCTCATCAATTGAATACTGTTCCACCCTGGGGGCCAGTACCTCCAGGCAGTTCATCACGCGCGCCGACATCGAGGCGTTTATGTGGAATAAAAAATCAATATAAATAATGCATGCTTTAAAAGATTACTATGAACTAAAAGCATACGTCCGAAATTGTTACCATATCTCAAGATTCACAACTAATAATTTCGTATATTAATCCTCCAGGGCAGGTAGTCAGCTATCTGTTTGGCTTCCCTGATGCGATGGTAAAATGAAAAGACCACCGTTATGGGTTTAATAAAAAGATGCAGTCTTCTCCAGCTCGGAATGTTAGAAGGATTTTTCAATGGATGTTGAAATCAACTACTGCAATTGACCTGCTCCCCGTTGATTAATACACCGCGATGTTAGTAATGTCGTCATAAGCC
>ENA-UOZI01000228-UOZI01000228.1-food-metagenome-genome-assembly--contig:-NODE-228-length-17714-cov-34.237273_pt1 | contig 17714 bp, 10 predicted proteins | sample MGYA00249871_ERZ772729 | MGnify/ENA primary metagenome ERZ772729 (study PRJEB29005, sample SAMN08379449) | food metagenome | isolation source: cheese - non spiked | study: EMG produced TPA metagenomics... | reverse complement strand
CCGAAAGGCACCCGCGCGTAATCTATCGCTTTTTTGTTACTCCGGCAATTCTGCTTGTTAATTCTGAGGTAAAGGCAAACTCATCTGATTGTTTCCCTTGTGTGAAGCTGGCAGCTCATGCCACGGAATATCCCCTGAAGAGTGAACGCAGGAGGTGTGTTTTGATGTGAACTTATGAAAAGCTTCCAGTGTTGAGAAGCATACGCCGCATTCTAAGTTATTACACTGGTAATACTTTTGTCGTACAGTGTTTGAATCATTTTCCGGACGACTGGTGCGGATACGGGCAGATGCACCACAAAGTGGACAACGGAACATTGCGACCTCCCCAAACGTGTTGCTACCGTTATTCTAGGTTGTACAGGTACAAATTCTAACTGACGGTTTATGTAACTAAAAAGCAATAAACCTGAGAGTACGCTTTGAGCGATAAAGTGAAATTAATTATTTAACTACCAACAGTGGAAAAGAGCTACGAAAATGTGACTATTTATTCCTATGGCCCTGTATCAGGCTCGGTGAACTTGAAAATACCACCTAATTGCCTCATATACTTAGCGAGTATTGGAGCTAGTAATGGCTTTCTACCTACTTACTCAATAGGTACTGACCCCAGTAGTAATGAATCCATTTGGATACTAAAGCACAGCGTAAAAGCGGTGTATAGAACTACAAAGGTTAGTTTGTGGTAAGAAGTTTATGTCTATCTTTTGACCGGATTGTCTAAAAATATGAGTGTTCAGTTTTCGGCTGAAGTTGAAGCTTTTATCAGGACTTATGTGAAGGATCTCGAAGAAGGGGTTGCCGCCGTTTTTGCTGGTGCGGGCCTATCTAGAACCAGCGGCTTCGTTAATTGGAGTGAACTGCTGCGTGAAATTGCTGAAGAATTAGGCCTTTCTGTTGAGCTAGAGCACGACTTAATTTCGGTTGCACAATACCATGTCAACAAGAACAACAGCTCAACTGGTTTAGCTAGAAAAATCCTAGAGGAATTCTCGGAGCAAGCGGAACCTTCCGAAGCCCATAAAATCCTTGCTAGACTACCCATTAGAACTTATTGGACAACCAACTATGACACTTTGATTGAAGATAGTCTCAAAGAAAACTACCGTGTCGCAGATATTAAACGCAGAACCGATGATCTTATTTCCACTCGTCCTAAACGAGATGCTGTTGTTTACAAAATGCATGGTGATGTTAGCTCGCCAGGTGACGCCATACTTTATAAAGCTCAGTATGAGCAGTACTACAAGACCCATGAGGGGTTTGTTACAGCATTGAGTGGAGATTTGATTTCTAAGACATTCTTATTTATTGGCTTCAGTTTTACTGATCCTAATCTTGATTACATATTGAGCCGATTGCATGTTCCGGAGAAGCATCGTCGTAGACACTACTGCTTTCTTCGTAAGGAACCCTCTTTGCCGCAAGGAAATGAAGATGAAGCTGGCGCTATGTATAGGCAGCGTAGGCAAGAACATCATATTCGCGATTTGCTCCGTTTTGGCATTCAGGCTGTATTAGTAAACGAGTACGATGATATTCCACTTATATTGAAAGAGATTGAGAGTCGCTTCCTCAAGAAGACCATATTTATATCTGGTAGTGCAGAAGAGTATGGCGCTTGGGACAAACAGGAAGCACTAAACTTTGTACACATACTTTCGTCATCTTTGGTGAAGAATGGCTATCGAGTTGTCAATGGGTTTGGATGGGGTATTGGTAGTGCGGTCATCAACGGAGCTCTTGAAGCCATTTATTCTAAGCCTGATAAGTACTCAGAAGAGCAACTTATCATGCGGCCATTCCCTCAACACTCATCAAACGATAAAGCCCTGAGCGAGCTATGGGACGAATATCGGCAGCGTATGATTGGTCTTTCTGGAATCGCTATATTCCTTTTTGGGAATAAACTCCATGATGGTCGAATCGTTAATGCTGATGGGGTCCGAAGGGAGTTTCAAATTGCTCAGGAAACAGGGGTTGTCGTGCTTCCACTTGGCGTCACTGGTTATATGGCCAAGGAACTAGCTGACGAGGGTAATGACTCCAACTTATTGATAGTGTTTTATGTTCAGATAATGCCCGATGACTTTGTCATGCAGCTCCACCGATTTTGAGAACGACAGTGACTTCCGTCCCAGCCTTGCCAGATGTTGTCTCAGATTCAGGTTATGTCGCTCAATGCGCTGAGTGTAACGCTTGCTGATTACGTGCAGCTTTCCCTTCAGGCGGGATTCATACAGCGGCCAGCCATCCGTCATCCATATCACCACGTCAAAGGGTGACAGCAGGCTCATAAGACGCCCCAGCGTCGCCATAGTGCGTTCACCGAATACGTGCGCAACAACCGTCTTCCGGAGCCTGTCATACGCGTAAAACAGCCAGCGCTGGCGCGATTTAGCCCCGACATAGCCCCACTGTTCGTCCATTTCCGCGCAGACGATGACGTCACTGCCCGGCTGTATGCGCGAGGTTACCGACTGCGGCCTGAGTTTTTTAAGTGACGTAAAATCGTGTTGAGGCCAACGCCCATAATGCGGGCGGTTGCCCGGCATCCAACACCATTCATGGCCATATCAATGATTTTCTGGTGCGTACCGGGCTGAGAGGCGGTGTAAGTGAACTGCAGTTGCCATGTTTTACGGCAGTGAGAGCAGAGATAGCGCTGATGTCCGGCAGTGCTTTTGCCGTTACGCACCACCCCGTCAGTAGCTGAACAGGAGGGACAGCTGATAGAAACAGAAGCCACTGGAGCACCTCAAAAACACCATCATACACTAAATCAGTAAGTTGGCAGCATCACCTACATTAATCACTGTATTGGTTACAAATGCAGCGAAATAATTGACGGCAGAGATTTACATGAAAAATGTTCAGAAGGACGATTTATTTGTGCATCCTGTGGTTCCTGCTGTACGACGCATCAGGAGAAATTTGGTAATGTAAACAAGGGCGAAACAGAACAGGTCAAGTACAATCGCCTTTATCGGAACTCGCCGTTCTTTTCATCATAAGTCTTCGTTCATTTTGAGTATGTCCGTACGGACATACAGTTTTACCTCTTAGCCAAGAAGGATTACCGGGTGGATAAGCACTACCAACCTAAATTCCAGGAAGAATACAGCGCCAAAATTCCGGCGCTGACATTACTGACCAGCCTTGGCTGGACGTTTTTATCCCCGAAACAGATTATGGACTGCCGGGGCTATAAACAGGACGAGGTGGTGCTACGCCCGATTCTGCGTGAAGTGTTGTCGGAGCGTTACTTTATGGTGGGCGGTAAAACATGCCGCTTATCGGAAAAAGCGTTGGATAACCTGATATCGCAGGTCTGTTCCCCGGCGCTGAACGAAGGGCTGCTGAAAGCCAATGAACGGATGTATAACCATCTGCTCTACGGTATCGCTGTCACGGAGTTTGTCGACGGCAAGAAAGTGAACCCCACCATTGCGCTGATTGACTGGGAACATCCGAAGAATAACCAGTTCCACTTTGCCGAGGAGTTCTCGGTGCTGCGCTCAGGTGGTGTCGAAACCCGCAGACCGGACATCGTCTGCTTTGTGAATGGTATCCCGCTGGCGGTTATCGAGGCGAAAAGCCCGGTCGGCCACGGTAAAAAGGGGCCTACCATTGACGAGGGGATATCACAGAGTATCCGCAATCAGCTCAACGATGAAATCCCACAACTGTTTGCCTACAGCCAGTTGCTGCTGTCTATAAACGGGCATGACGGACGCTATGGCACTTGTCATACGCCGATGAAATTCTGGGCAGCATGGCGTGAAGAAGATATTACCGATGCGCAGATGTACGCCATCCGCAATCATCCGCTATCTACTGAGCAAATTGATGCGTTGTTTGCCCATCGCCCGCCTGCCGATCGCAACTGGTATCAGCAGTTAATTGCTGCCGGTGAACTGGCCGTCAGCGGGCAGGACAAACTGCTAATCAGTCTGTTGTCGCCAGAGCGTCTGCTGGAGATGACCCGCTTCTTTACCCTGTTCGACAAAAAGAACGGCAAAATTGTCGCCCGCTATCAGCAGGTATTCGGTATTAAAAGACTGCTGGAACGCATCAGTACTCGCAGGTCAGACGGCGGCAGGGAAGGTGGTGTTATCTGGCATACCACGGGTTCCGGCAAATCTTACACCATGGTGTTCCTCAGTAAGGCGCTGATTCTACATGACAGCCTGAAGCAGTGTCGTATCGTTGTCGTGACAGACCGCATAGATCTTGAGGAACAGCTCAGCGGTACCTTTGCGTCCGGCGGTGAATTGGCCGGGAAAAAAGACAAAGCCAATGCAATGGCGACATCCGGGCAGATGCTGGCGAAACAGATTGGCTCCGGTAAAGAACGTATTATCTTCACCCTGATCCAGAAATTTAATTCAGCGACAAAACTTCCTGAATGCGTCAATACCAGCCCCGACATCATCGTACTGATTGATGAAGGACACCGGAGCCAGGATGGCGAAAACCATGTGCGTATGAAACTGGCCCTGCCGAATGCTGCTTTTGTGGCATTTACCGGTACACCTTTGCTGAAAGAAGATAAGACCACCAATAAATTCGGGCCGATTGTCCACGCTTATACCATGCAGCGAGCAGTAGAAGATCAGGCTGTGACGCCTCTGCTTTACGAGGAACGTATTCCTGATCTTGAGGTAAACGACCGGGCAATAGATGCATGGTTTGATCGTATTACCGATGGGTTAAGCGAAGCGCAAAAAGCCGACCTTAAGCGTAAATATGCCCGTAAGGGTGAGGTTTATAGTGCAGATGACCGCATCCGGCTGATTGCATTAGATATCGCCATGCACTTCTCGAAGAATATTGATGAGGGGCTGAAAGGCCAACTTGCCTGCGACAGCAAGATTTCCGCCATCAAATATAAAAAGTATCTTGATGAAGCCGGGTTGTTTGAGTCAGCAGTAGTTATCAGCCCGCCGGATACCCGGGAAGGGAATACCGAAGTGGATGAAAGCAAACTGCCGGAAGTGACGAAATGGTGGAAGGATAATGTCGGCACGCAGGATGAGTCTGTGTATACCCGTAATGTCATCAGTCGTTTCGATACCGATGAGAAGCTCAAATTGCTGATAGTCGTCGATAAACTGCTCACCGGGTTTGATGAGCCGAAGAATACCGTGCTGTATATCGACAAGCCGCTTAAGTCCCACAACCTTATCCAGGCGATTGCGCGGGTGAACCGACTGCATCCACTAAAAAAGTTCGGTCTGCTGATTGATTATCGCGGTATTCTGGCTGAGCTGGACACGACTATCGGCAAATATCAGGACCTCGCCTCCCGAACGCAGGGAGGATACGACATCAAGGATATTGACGGGCTGTACAGCGCCATGAGCTCTGAATACAAGCGCCTGCCGCATCTGTATAACCAGCTGTGGGCCATATTTGCCGGTGTTAAAAACAAAAATGATACTGAGCAGTTACGTGCGGTACTGGTGCCTAAAATGGAAGAACGTGACGGAGAGATGGTCGATATCCATCAGAAAACCCGTGATGATTTCTTCGAGGCGTTAACGGCCTTTGCCGGATGCCTGAAAGTGGCACTGCAGTCCGCTACCTTCTTCACCGACAAGAGCTTTACGGAACAAGACCGAAATCTCTATAAAGAAACCGTAAAACAGATGTCCAGCCTGCGCCAGTGGGCGATGCAGGTAAGTGGAGAGCAGGTCAATTATGACGACTACGCTGAGCAGGTGAAAAAACTGCTGGATAAGCATGTCACCGGCGTTGAAGTTCGTGAACCGGATGGCGTGTATGAAGTCGGTAAAATGGGCAAGAGCGAAAAGCCCGAAGAGTGGGACAACAATAAAACCCGCAATGAAACCGACATCATTAAAACCCGTGTGACAAAGATGATTGAGCAGGAATTGCGTGATGACCCGTATGCTCAGGAGGCATTTTCAAAACTCCTGCGTATGGCTATCGAAGAGGCTGAAAAACTGTTTGACCATCCGCTGAAACAGTACCTTTTGTTCCGTGAATTTGAAGAACAGGTTGAAGCCCGTAAGCTCAGCGATATCCCGGATGCACTGGCGGTAAACAAGCATGCTCAGGCGTATTACGGTGTATTTAAAAAAGAGCTACCTGAGGTTTTTGCGGTAAACGACGTTCAGGTGCAGGATAAGTGGACGAAGCTGGCTTTTGAAGTGGACAACATTATCGTCAAAGCGGTGGCAGAAAACTCCCTGAACCCCCAGGACATTGAGAAAGTCGTTAAGACAAGTCTGCTACCACTGCTGTTTACGGCCTGCCGGGAAATTGGTGCCGGAATGAATCAGGTTAACCGTATTGTTGAAACCATCATCCAGATACTGCGCGTTGGTTTGATGAAATCATGAGTGAAAAAGAATCGCCATCAATGAAAGCGTTACGCATTGTCTATGGTGATGAGGTCATCGTCGTACAGTGTGTTCCGCGTCAGGTCGTAAAGGGCAGGGTGCTCATTAAGGTTTATCCGGACTGCCGGGTTGTGGCCTCTGTACCGCCTGAAACACCGGAGCACGAGGTATTGTCTGCGCTGAAAAAACGTGGGCGCTGGATATACCAGCAACTGCGTGATTTCAGGGAGCAACAGATACACATTGTTCCGCGTCAGTATGTCAGCGGAGAAAGCCATTATTATCTCGGTAAGCAATATCAGTTGAAAGTGACAGAAGACGCTACTGTGCCGCAACGAGTGAAAATGTTGCGTGGGCGTCTGGAAGTGACTGTCAGACACAAATCGGCAGAAAAGATTAAAGCCTTGCTGGCTGAATGGTATCGGGAACGTGCCAGAGATGTTTTTCAGCGCAGGCTTGATTTACTGATTCCGCAGACCCTTTGGGTCAGTGAGCGTCCTCCGATACGTCTGCGGGCGATGCAAACGCAATGGGGCAACTGTTCAGCAAAAGGCTGTCTGACCCTGAATCCATGGCTGGTTAAGGCATCCTCAGAATGTATCGATTATGTTTTGCTACATGAGTTATGCCATGTGGCTGAGCACAACCACAGCGAGGAGTTTTACCGTCTGATGGGGCAGGTTATGCCGGGCTGGGAAAAGGTTAAGAAGCGACTGGATGGTATGGCTGGGATGTTGTTGGCAGATATGTAGTTTCTAACTTATTCCAATGGGCTCATTTGTCGGTGATGCTGCCAACTTACTGATTTAGTGTATGATGGTGTTTTTGAGGTGCTCCAGTGGCTTCTGTTTCTATCAGCTGTCCCTCCTGTTCAGCTACTGACGGGGTGGTGCGTAACGGCAAAAGCACTGCCGGACATCAGCGCTATCTCTGCTCTCACTGCCGTAAAACATGGCAACTGCAGTTCACTTACACCGCCTCTCAGCCCGGTACGCACCAGAAAATCATTGATATGGCCATGAATGGTGTTGGATGCCGGGCAACCGCCCGCATTATGGGCGTTGGCCTCAACACGATTTTACGTCACTTAAAAAACTCAGGCCGCAGTCGGTAACCTCGCGCATACAGCCGGGCAGTGACGTCATCGTCTGCGCGGAAACTGCTGGGATAACAGCCCAATGGAGCGCTTCTTCAGGAGTCTGAAGAACGAATGGGTGCCGGCGACGGGCTATGTAAGCTTCAGCGATGCAGCTCATGCAATAACGGACTATATCGTTGGATATTACAGCGCACTAAGACCGCACGAATATAATGGTGGGTTACCGCCAAACGAATCAGAAAACCGATACTGGAAAAACTCTAACGCGGTGGCCAGTTTTTGTTGACCACTTCATACCGCAGGAGGCATGATGGAGAGCATTAATAATCAAGTGCAGTCGGTACGCCAGTTGCTGGCCATTCCCCAACTGGCCATCCCAAGCTATCAGCGACCTTACCGCTGGGGCTCCAAGAATATCTCGGATCTCTTTACCGATTTGGCAACCCATCAGGACAAGAGCGCCTACCGGCTGGGCTCGGTGGTGTTTCATCAGCACACCGATAGTGAGCAGGGCGAGATGCTTGATATCGTCGATGGTCAGCAACGCACCCTGACCCTGATGTTGACCGTCAAGGCGCTGATCGAGGTGCTGGATAACGAAAATCGCAGTGGCAAAGAGAAGAGTATCCGGTTTCAACGTCAGGATCTGCGTGAGCAATTGCAGGTCTTGCGTGGACCTATCGATGCGTTTATGCAGCGCCAGCGCTTCCCCAGCCGGGATTCGGAGTTCAACCTCAGACGCAACTATCTGGAGTTGCGTCGGCTGGTGGCCCGCCCTGAGTTTGACGAGCAGCAAATTGACTTTCTGCTCAACCGCTGTCAGGTGGTCTGCTTTGTACTGCAGGATATCTCGGAGGCGTTCCAGTTCTTCGATTCGCAAAATGCCCGGGGGCGCGATCTGGCTCCTCACGATCTGCTCAAGGCATTTCACCTGCGCGAGTTTGCCGGTCATGAGGCCAATCTCAAGGCCGAGGCGGTCGCCCATTGGGAGCGCCTGCCAAGCGACGAGCTGGCCAATCTGTTCGCCCTCTATCTCTATCGGGTACGCCAGTGGGCCGAGGGCAAGTCGGCCCGCTACTTTGGCAAGGGGGAGGTGGATCTCTTCAAGGGGGTCAACCTAGATCGGGTAGGGCATTATCCTTACGTGGAGTCGCTGCGCATCGCCCACCACTTTGTCGATGAGTACAACCGCCAGTACCAGCGCAAGATTGACGGCCAGTACATGACGTTTCCCTTTCATCTCGACCAGATGATCATCAATGGTCGGCGCTTTTTCGAGATGGCCGAGTACTACCAGACGCGGGTGGCCGCCATCGTGGCCGAGGAGTCTGATTCCGGCAAGGCGCAATCTGCCACCCTGCTCGGCGAAACGCTGACACCGATGGCCAGCAAGGTGCTATCGACCCTGGGCAGCTACGAGCGTCGCCACCGCACCGGGGATCGTTATGTGCGGGCCATGTTCGACTGCGCACTGATCTTCTATATCGACAAGTTCGGCAGCCAAGGGCTGTCACTGGCCATCGAGAAGTGCTTTATCTGGGCCTATCGCTGCCGCATCCGCCAGCAGGTAGTGCAGTTGGCAACCATGGATAACTATGTGCTGGAGCACAATCTGATCCGTGCCATTCGTGATGCTCGTCTGCCGGGAGATCTGCACGGCTTCCCTTTGCCTAGCATGAGCAGTCGAGAGAACAAGAACAATCGCAATGGTGCCGAAGATGAGCTGGTCGGGCTGTTTCGGGAGATGAAATATTATGAATGATGCAGGCGTTCGCCCCTTTTCCATTCGTGCACTGCTTGAAGATCGCGCCCGCTATCTGGTGCCCATGTACCAGCGCAACTATGCCTGGGGTGAGGGAGAGATCACCCAGCTGCTGCAGGATGTGCTGGATTATCAGCAAAAATTGGTCAGTGGTAAGGGGCCGCAAACCTACTATATCGGCACCCTGGTGGTGTTTGCCCGGGACGATGGCAGTTTCGAGGTAATCGATGGCCAGCAGCGCTTTACTACCCTCTCTCTGCTGGCCAATTGGCTCAAACATCACGCGATAGATTCGGTGGATATGAGCTGGTATCAGACCATCAACCTCGCTTTTGAGAGTCGCCCGATATCGAGCCATACCTTCGAGCGCTTATGGCAGGGTGTTGCCCCCTACGATTTGCGGGGGAGTACCTTCAATGAAGGTTTGGTGAACGGTTTTGAGCTGATTGGCAAGGCAATGGCGGATCTTGGTTTGGTAGGGGCTAAACTGACGGCCTTTTGCGACTACCTCTTCAAGCATGTGCAGATCTCTCGTATCGAAGTACCCAAGGATACCGATCTCAATCACTTCTTCGAGGCGATGAACAATCGCGGCGAGCAGTTGGAAAAGCATGAAGTGATCAAAGCGCGGCTGATGGAGACGCTGAACCAGATACCCGAGGAAGAGCATCGTCGCCAAAGTATTCATATCCTGACCCGGGTATGGGATGCCTGCGCCAATATGGAGCGCTATATCCAGTACGGCTTTACCCCGCAAGAGCGCCACCGTCTGTTTGGTGAGAGCGACTGGGGTCAGTTTGTGCCCCGTGATTTTGCCCATCTGCTTGAACTGCTAGGATCCCCAAACACGGCCGACGCTGCCGATAAAAGCCGTGCAGCTGCCGGTAGCCAAGGGCGCACCTTGTTGGCCATTTTGCAGGATGACAAGCTTGATGGTGAGCAGACGGTGGAGGAGGAGAGCGCAGGCTCCGAGCGCTTTAACAGCGTCATCAACTTCTCCAACTTCTTGCTCCATGTGCTGCGACTCGTGAGCCGCGACCCGGGTGATACGGAGGGGGTGCCGCTTGATGATAAACAACTGGTCGATCAGTTTGAGCTGCGAGTGATAAGGCAACCGGATCCAGTAGCGGCAGTTCAGCGTTTTATCTATGGCCTGTTAAAGAGCAAGTATCTGTTTGATCAGTTCATCATCAAGCGCGAGTTTGCCGATGGCAAGGATAGTTGGAGTCTGAAGCGGCTGCACTGGTATTCGGAAAAGAGCGTCAGTTACATCAATACCTTTGACAAGGATGAAAATGAGAATGGTTTCTCTGGTGTTAACCGGCGGGTCCTGATGTTGCTGTCGGCGTTTCATGTGTCGACCCCGACCCTGGTTTACAAACATTGGCTGAATGGTGCACTGAGATATCTGTTCGACAATTGTCACCCTGATCAACCGGTGGATGCCGGGGCTTATCTGTCCTATCTGGAGAGTCAGGCTCGCCGCTTTGTCTTCCAGCGCTTTTTGGCGCCTGGTGAAGGGGCTTCCTATTACCAGATGCTCTACCTTGATAACGCCCTGTTGCCCGCCATCAATGTGGATGAGAGTTGGCACAAGGTGATTACATCCAAACTTCGCTTCGGTCATATCGAGAACAACTTTGTCTTCAACTTCCTCGACTATCTGCTGTGGGTACGAGATCGGAATAGCGACAAAGTTGCTGGCTCCTTTGAGTTCACTTTCCGCAGCTCGGTGGAGCACTTCTCACCCCAGCATCCGATGGATGGCTATAAACCGGTTGAGCAGAGTGCACTCCATTCGTTTGGCAACCTTTGCCTTATCAGCCACAGCAAGAACTCGCGCTTGAGTAACTTCCAGCCGCAACAGAAGCAGGAGCACTTTGAAGCAAGCCTTGCCAATAACCAGACTGATAGTCTTAAATTGCTTGCTATGATTCGGCTGATGAAAGATAAAGGTCGTTGGCTGGAAGATGAGATAGCTGAGCATCAACAAGATATGTTGCAGGTCTTACTATCCAATCAAATTCAGCAATAACGGATTCAATCTGTTTATGAAATTTGGCTGCTATCAACTAATGGGCGTTAAGTTGATTGTATGATCTGATTGATAAAGAAGGGGAGACTAAAAATCTCCTCTTCTTTGCAGCAGTTTACTGCGGTCTTTTTGTGATGCATCAGCATAAAACGTTTTACTTGTGGACCCTAAGAAATGGAGAACATTATGTCGACTGTAGATACCTCTACAGCAGAGGAATTCAATCAAGGAGGCTCAGATTTTATTCTGACTTCCCTCGAGGCTATGCGTAAGAAGTTATTGGACCTTACGTCTCGAAATCGACTTTTGAATTTCCCTATCACTCAAAAAGGGTCTTCACTACGTATTGTTGATGAATTACCAGAACAGCTTTATGAAACCCTTTGCTCGGAAATCCCGATGGAATTTGCTCCTGTGCCCGATCCAACTAGAGCGCAGCTGTTAGAGCATGGCTATCTCAAAGTTGGGCCAGATGGTAAAGATATACAGTTAAGAGCTCATCCTAGCGCTAAGGATTGGGCGCACGTCTTAGGAATCCGTACAGATTTTGATTTACCAGATAGCCATAAAACGGTTGTTTCTGATTCAGATAGAGAGTTGCTGGAAAAAGCCCATCAGTTTATCTTGCAATATGCCCAAGGCCAGAATGGAAAATTAACAGGGATTCGTTCTGAATACGTTAATCAAGGTATAGCTTTGTCAGCGTTGAAGGAGGCGTGCTGCTTAGCAGGCTATGAAGGGCTTGAGGATTTTGAACGACAGGCAAAGGCTGGGAATGAGATTAGTATATCTTCTTCCAATTCCTCTCATGACGATAATCGGATACAGGCTCTGCTTTATCCAAATGAACTGGAAGCTTGTTTGCGCGCCATCTATGGTAAGGCTCAAACTGCTTTGGAGGAGAGTGGCGCCAACATCTTGTATTTGGCGTTAGGGTTCCTTGAGTGGTATGAAAGCGATTCCTCTGAAAAGGCACGTTATGCACCGTTATTTACAATTCCGGTGAGATGTGAACGAGGAAAATTAGATCCGAAGGATGGTCTTTACAAGTTTCAACTTTATTACACGGGTGAAGATATTTTGCCCAATCTCTCTTTGAAGGAAAAACTTCAGGCTGACTTTGGCCTCGCTCTTCCTTTGTTCAATGAAGAGGAAACTCCAGAGTCTTATTTTGCTTCGGTGAAGAAGGTTGTAGAGCAGCACAAACCTAAATGGTCTGTGAAACGTTATGGTGCACTTAGCTTGCTCAATTTTGGCAAGATGATGATGTATCTTGACCTCGATCCTGCCCGCTGGCCTTGTGACAAGCGCAATATATTGTCTCATGAAGTAATTCGTCGCTTTTTCACCAGTCAGAGCTGTGGTCAAGAGAATTCCGGCTTACCTGGTGGCTTCGGTCAGCATGAGTACTGCATCGATAGTTACCCTGATATTCATGACAAGGTTCCACTAATCGATGATGCGGATAGCTCGCAGCACAGTGCGTTGATCGATGCTATCCGTGGTCAAAACTTAGTCATTGAGGGCCCTCCTGGTAGTGGCAAATCACAAACGATCACCAACTTGATTGCAGCTGCTCTGCTCAACGGTAAGAAAGTCCTGTTTGTGGCAGAGAAGATGGCTGCACTGGAGGTCGTCAAACGTCGCTTGGATCGTGCGGGGCTAGGTCAATTTTGCTTAGAGTTGCACAGTCATAAAACTCATAAGCGCAAGGTGCTGGATGATATTAATGCTCGCTTGGTGAGTCAGGCGACCATGCCTACTATGGAAGAGATTGATGCTCAGATTTTGCGTTATGAAGATCTTAAGCAGCAGCTCAATGAATATGCCGCATTGATCAATAACCAATGGGCGCAAACAGGCAAAACGATCCATCAGATTTTGAGTGGTGCAACCCGTTATCGTCACAAATTAGATATTGATGCAACAGCACTTCATATCGAAAACCTTTCCGGGAAGCAGTTGGATAAAGTGACCCAATTACGGCTGCGTGACCAAATAGTAGAGTTTAGCCGCATCTACAAAGAGGTTCGTGAGCAGGTGGGGGCTAATGCAGAAATATATGAGCACCCTTGGAGCGGTGTGAATAACACACAAATTCAATTGTTTGACAGCGCTCGTATAGTCGATTTGCTACAAACTTGGCAGACATCAATTATCGACTTTCAACATAGCTATCAAGAATATGTAGATAAGTGGGCGTTAGAAGGCGAAAGCCTTAATACGCTTCAATATATTGAGCAATTGGTAGAAGATCAGTCGAATCTTCCAGTGTTGTGTGGTTCAGAGCATTTCCCAGCACTTAGTGAGCTAGATTCACTCGATGCCATTGCACGGGTGCGTCACTATTTAGATAGGTTCGAGTTGCTACAAGGTCATTATGTGGCCTTGAGCCAGGTTATCGAGCCTCAAAAGCTACGACTTTTAGAACAAGGACAATCGTGTGACTTTCCTCGTGAAGAGCTGGAAAAATATGGTGCAGCAGAGGATTTCACTTTACGTGATTTGGTCAGGTGGCTTGAATCCATCCAATCAATTCATGATGAGTTATCATCTATTTATGCGCAATTAAACGATTTCAAAAATGCTTTGCCAGATGGTATTGCTTCGTATATCGATGATTCGCAAGCTGGATTGCTATTCTGCTCTGAGTTGTTGTCGATTCTGGGTGCTTTACCGACTGAGCTTATTAGAGTTCGAGATCCTCTTTTTGATGATGATGATATCGATGCAGTATTGCGCGACTTAATGTGTCAAATCGAAACATTGCGTCCTTTAAGAGATGGTCTATCTACTTTGTATCAATTGGACCAGTTGCCTTCCCAAGAGATGCTCGCGCATGCCGTTGCTGTTATCCAGCAAGGGGGATTATTTGCATGGTTTAAGAGTGATTGGCGTAGTGCCAAGGCACTGCTCATGGCGCAATCTCGTAAGCCTGACACTAAGTTTGCTGAGTTAAAACGCTGCTCAGCTGATTTGCTCAAGTATTCGGAGCTGTTACAACGGTTTGAACAAAGTGACTTTGGTAATCAACTTGGTAATGCATTCCGAGGGTTGGACACCGACTGTGAACAACTCATGTTATTGCGTGATTGGTACAAGAAGGTCCGAGCTTGTTACGGGATAGGTTTTGGAAAGCGAGTTGCGATAGGCTCTGGATTATTTAACCTAGATGGTGAGATTATCAAAGGTGTGCATTTAATTGAGAAATCGCAGATTAGCTCAAGATTAATGACTTTGGTTAAACGGGTCGAGCACGAGGCTAAGTTATTACCGCGTATTTCTAGCTTGTTGGAAGAACATGCATCTTGGTTAGGTGAGCAAGGTGTATTGATGCAATCTTACCGACAGGTGCGGAATACTCTCATTGCCTTGCAGGGATGGTTTATCAATCCAGATATATCATTAGAGCAGATGACTCATTCCTCCGAGATTTTGCAAAACATAAACGATCTTCAGATATCCCTTGAAAATGACTCGTTACAGTTAGGGGCGTTTTTACAATTAACCCCATTGGCTTGCGGTGCGTATAAAAATAATCAACTGACGTTAGACACTATTAACGACACGCTGAATTTTGCCGAGCAACTGGTTGATAAGATAAATTGCGTATCCTTGGCTACCCAGATCAGACATTTGGCTAGTGGTAGTGATTACGATTTACTATGTCGTGATGGTGGGGAAATAGTTTCGAAATGGAATGAACAGATTAAAAATGCTGAGTTATATGCGCTAGAAACAAAGTTAGAGCGGAGTCAGTGGCTCAAGTCGACTGATGGTTCTCTTAATACATTAATCGAGCGCAACGAAAGAGCAATACAGCAACCCCGTTGGTTGAACGGGTGGGTTAACTTTATTCGTTGTTACGAGCAGATGCATGAAAATGGATTGCAGCGAATCTGGAGTGCTGTACTTGCGGGCTCGCTCCCGATTGAAAAAGTTGAATTGGGTTTAGCATTAGCAATTCATGACCAGCTGGCGCGGGAGGTTATTCACATCCACCCTGAATTGATGAGAGTTTCCGGCTCACAGCGCAATGCTTTGCAGAAGTCATTTAAAGATTACGACAAAAATCTGATTGAATTACAACGTCAGCGGATTGCAGCAAAAATTGCTTGCCGAAATATACCAGAAGGGAATTCTGGTGGTAAGAAAAGTGAATATACAGAACTAGCTTTGATCAAAAATGAGTTGGGTAAAAAAACCAGACATATTCCAATTAGGCAATTGGTTAACCGTGCATGTAATGCGCTGGTTGCAATTAAACCTTGTTTCATGATGGGGCCAATGTCAGCAGCTCATTACCTAGAACCTGGACGAATGGAATTTGATCTGGTGGTGATGGACGAAGCGTCTCAGGTGAAGCCAGAGGATGCATTGGGTGTCATCGCGAGGGGCAAGCAACTAGTGGTCGTTGGTGACCCGAAACAGCTACCACCAACCAGTTTCTTTGATCGAAGTGCCGACGGAGAAGATGACGATGATGCCGCGGCTTTAAGTGATACTGACAGCATTTTGGATGCTGCTTTGCCACTGTTTCCTATGAGACGTTTGCGTTGGCACTATCGTTCACGACATGAAAAGTTGATTGCATACTCTAACCGCCATTTTTATAACAGTGATTTGGTGATATTCCCTTCCCCAAATGCTGAGTCTCCAGAGTATGGGATTAAATTTACCTATGTGTCAAAAGGTCGGTTCTCCAATCAACACAATATTGAAGAAGCCCAAGCAGTTGCTGAGGCCGTACTTCATCATGCGCAACACCGGCCGGGTGAGTCACTCGGGGTAGTGGCCATGAGTTCCAAGCAACGCGATCAAATTGAGCGCGCTATCGATGAATTGCGCCGAAATCGCCCTGAATTTAACGATGCAATCGATGGCTTATATGCCATGGAAGAGCCACTTTTTGTGAAAAACCTTGAGAACGTTCAAGGGGATGAGCGTGATGTAATCTTTATTTCCTTTACCTATGGACCTTCTGAGCATGGTGGAAAGGTTTATCAACGCTTTGGACCTATCAATTCCGATGTTGGCTGGCGTCGCTTGAATGTGCTTTTCACTCGATCAAAAAAACGGATGCATGTGTTTAGTTCAATGCGTTCTGAAGATGTATTGACGAGTGAAACCAGTAAACTTGGTGTTATTTCGTTGAAAGGTTTTTTACAGTTTGCCGAAAGTGGCAAACTAGATTCCCTCACAACGCATACCGGCAGGGCTCCAGATAGTGACTTTGAGGTTGCTGTAATGGAAGCACTCAATCACGCTGGGTTTGAGTGTGAACCTCAGGTAGGGGTTGCAGGATTCTTTATTGATCTAGCTGTGAAAGATCCAGGTTGTCCTGGCCGTTACTTAATGGGCATAGAGTGTGATGGTGCGGCTTATCACTCAGCTAAATCTGCTCGTGATCGTGACCGTTTGCGTCAAGAGGTTCTGGAGCGTTTGGGTTGGAGAATTAGCCGCATTTGGTCCACTGATTGGTTCAGTAATCCTGATGAGGTTCTATCTCCGATTATCCGTAAACTCCATGAGCTTAAAACATTGGCTCCAGACGTTGTTGTACCTTCCTATGAATATGTCGAAACGATTGAGTCAAGCGCTGAAGTGGCGTCTGACTCAATTGATTCTCTTATGCCCAATTTGGGGCTTAAGGAGCAACTTAAGTATTTTGCCACACATGTCATTGAGGTTGAGCTTCCTAATGTTGATGCTGATCGTCGTTTGTTGCGGCCCGCAATGCTTGAGGCTTTGCTGGAACATCAGCCTTTATCACGTTCCGAGTTTGTTGAACGAATACCTCATTATCTGCGGCAAGCAACAGATGTATACGAAGCGCAACGCTTTCTTGACCGAGTCTTGGCATTAATTGATGGCGCAGAGGCTGAAGCGAATGATGCAGCGTTTGAGTCTGAATTGGCATAATTAGTTAAAGGTAATAAGAACAGTGACAACTGTCGGACAACGTGAACGCGCAACTCAACAGCGCGTAGTCAGGTTTTTTATTGAGGAATTGGGCTATCGTTGTCTAGGCGATTGGCACACGCGTCCTAACAACCGTAATGTTGAGCCTGATTTGCTCAGTCATTGGTTGATTGACCGTGGTGTGCCCATATGCTCCCCCTATACTCAAACTATAGGGCAGGATCGTCTACCGGGGTGGGGTCAGTCCATTACTAACTGACAGTTGTACCGAATACTGGGGGCAGGTCAAGCGCTTTAGCTTGTGTGGCAACAACCTCCTTTACAGGACCAGGTAGACGATTACCCTGTGCTGTTTCTGTGCTCAACGCAATCTACGGCTATCCATTTTCTGCCAGTGGTTGCAAAGACGACCATTCAACGTCAGCAAAGTTTCGCAATGCACTGCTATGTAACTCATTGATCCTACGTAGAATTTAAAATCCCTCGGCGTTCGCGCTGTGCGGGTTCAAGTCCCGCTCCGGGTAC
>ENA-UOZI01000207-UOZI01000207.1-food-metagenome-genome-assembly--contig:-NODE-207-length-19745-cov-202.867039_pt1 | contig 19745 bp, 11 predicted proteins | sample MGYA00249871_ERZ772729 | MGnify/ENA primary metagenome ERZ772729 (study PRJEB29005, sample SAMN08379449) | food metagenome | isolation source: cheese - non spiked | study: EMG produced TPA metagenomics... | reverse complement strand
TCAAGGCAGGGTTAAGACGTAAGATGCGAAAAGCAGCCATGGACAGAAACTATCTCGCGTCAGTCCTTGCGGGGAGCGGGCTTTCGTAATCTTGCCCTGCCTGCTCACCTCCTCCAGGCACTTCCACTACATTATGACCTGCTCGGTGCCGCCGCTCCTTTTCACTATGACGTTAACCTCCCCTCCTTGACACCATGCTTTTGTCTACATTCTACGCAAACGGCAACTTTTATAACCAGTGTAAAAATAACGTGCCGCAATAGTCATACCTATTAATGGTAAAAAGCTGTCACAATTCATAAAAAACCTTAATATACGCCACCCTAAACATAACCAGCGTTAATGTAAGGTTTTTGTGTGGACTGGCTTCTTGATGTTTTTGCAACCTGGCTCTACGGCTTAAAAGTAATCGCGATAACGTTAGCGGTCATCATGTTCATCAGCGGGCTGGACGATTTTTTTATTGATGTCGTCTACTGGGTACGCCGCATTAAACGCAAGTTGAGTGTTTATCGCCGCTACCCGCGAATGAGTTACCGCGAACTGTATAAACCAGATGAAAAACCGTTAGCGATTATGGTTCCGGCGTGGAATGAAACGGGCGTCATCGGCAATATGGCCGAGCTGGCGGCGACCACGCTCGACTACGAAAACTATCATATCTTTGTTGGCACCTACCCCAACGACCCCGATACTCAACGTGATGTTGACGAAGTGTGCGCTCGCTTTCCGAACGTGCATAAGGTAGTCTGCGCGCGTCCTGGTCCCACCAGCAAAGCCGACTGTCTGAACAACGTGCTGGACGCCATCACCCAGTTTGAACGTAGCGCCAATTTCGCTTTTGCTGGTTTTATTCTGCATGACGCCGAAGATGTGATTTCACCGATGGAATTGCGTCTGTTCAACTATCTGGTCGAGCGTAAAGATCTGATTCAGATCCCGGTGTATCCGTTCGAACGCGAATGGACGCACTTCACCAGCATGACTTACATTGATGAGTTTTCAGAGCTGCATGGCAAAGATGTTCCGGTGCGTGAAGCCCTCGCCGGACAAGTGCCCAGCGCAGGCGTCGGCACCTGTTTCAGCCGCCGCGCCGTGACCGCTCTGTTAGCTGACGGTGACGGTATTGCTTTCGACGTGCAGAGTCTGACTGAAGATTACGACATTGGTTTCCGCCTGAAAGAGAAAGGTATGACGGAAATTTTTGTCCGTTTTCCGGTGGTGGACGAAGCCAAAGAACGCGAGCAGCGCAAATTTTTACAGCACGCACGGACGTCAAACATGATCTGCGTGCGCGAATATTTCCCCGATACCTTTTCGACTGCAGTTCGACAAAAATCTCGCTGGATCATCGGCATTGTTTTCCAGGGCTTTAAAACCCACAAATGGACCTCCAGCCTGACGCTGAACTACTTTCTCTGGCGCGACCGCAAAGGGGCAATCAGTAACTTTGTCAGCTTCCTCGCGATGCTGGTGATGCTCCAGCTTTTGCTGTTGCTGGCGTATGAAAGTTTGTGGCCCAATGCCTGGCATTTCCTTTCTATTTTTAGCGGCAGCGCATGGTTAATGACCCTGCTGTGGCTAAACTTTGGCTTGATGGTTAACCGCATCGTGCAGCGGGTGATTTTCGTCACTGGCTACTACGGTCTGACGCAGGGGCTGCTATCTGTCCTGCGTCTTTTCTGGGGCAACCTGATTAACTTCATGGCCAACTGGCGCGCGCTAAAACAGGTACTTCAACACGGCGATCCACGTCGCGTCGCGTGGGATAAAACAACGCATGACTTCCCCAGCGTGACTGGCGATACCCGCTCGTTGCGCCCGTTAGGCCAAATTCTGCTGGAAAATCAGGTCATCACTGAAGAACAACTCGATACAGCACTGCGTAATCGCGTCGAAGGTCTACGCCTGGGCGGTTCAATGCTGATGCAGGGGCTGATTAGCGCCGAGCAGCTGGCACAGGCGCTGGCAGAGCAAAACGGCGTGGCGTGGGAATCCATCGATGCCTGGCAGATCCCGTCCTCGCTGATTGCCGAAATGCCAGCCTCCGTAGCGCTGCATTATGCAGTACTGCCGCTGCGTCTGGAAAATGATGAGTTAATTGTCGGCAGTGAAGATGGTATTGACCCGGTTTCGCTGGCGGCCCTGACGCGTAAAGTCGGACGCAAAGTGCGTTACGTCATTGTTCTGCGGGGACAAATTGTCACGGGGTTACGTCACTGGTATGCACGCCGACGCGGTCACGATCCGCGGGCAATGTTGTACAATGCGGTTCAGCATCAGTGGCTCACGGAACAGCAGACCGGTGAAATCTGGCGGCAATATGTGCCGCATCAGTTCCTGTTCGCCGAAATACTGACCACGCTCGGTCATATTAATCGTTCAGCAATTAACGTGTTGTTATTGCGCCATGAACGCAGTTCTCTGCCGCTCGGCAAGTTTTTGGTCACCGAAGGCGTTATCAGCCAGGAAACGTTGGATCGCGTCCTGACAATTCAACGCGAATTACAAGTTTCGATGCAATCACTATTACTCAAAGCAGGTTTAAACACAGAACAGGTTGCGCAACTGGAGTCCGAAAATGAAGGAGAATAACCTTAATCGCGTCATCGGATGGTCTGGTTTACTGCTGACGTCTTTATTGAGTACCAGCGCACTCGCAGACAATATCGGCACCAGCGCAGAAGAGCTGGGGCTGAGCGATTATCGCCATTTTGTTATTTATCCCCGTCTCGATAAGGCGCTGAAGGCACAGAAAAATAACGACGAAGCAACCGCCATCCGCGAATTTGAATATATACACCAGCAGGTGCCGGATAATATTCCGCTGACTTTATACCTTGCGGAAGCCTATCGCCATTTTGGTCATGATGACCGGGCGCGGCTGTTGCTTGAGGATCAACTGAAACGTCACCCAGGAGATGCCCGACTTGAGCGCAGTCTGGCGGCTATTCCGGTTGAAGTGAAAAGCGTTACGACTGTTGAAGAACTGCTTGCCCAGCAAAAAGCGTGCGACGCTGCGCCGACCCTGCGTTGTCGCAGTGAAGTCGGGCAGAATGCCCTGCGGCTGGCACAATTACCTGTCGCCAGAGCGCAACTGAACGATGCGACGTTTGCTGCATCGCCAGAAGGAAAAACGCTGCGAACCGATCTGCTGCAACGGGCAATCTACCTGAAACAATGGTCCCAGGCAGATACGCTATACAATGAAGCACGCCAGCAGAACACATTAAGCGCGGCAGAACGCCGTCAGTGGTTTGACGTGCTTCTTGCCGGGCAGCTGGACGATCGGATCCTGGCACTGCAATCACAGGGGATCTTCACCGATCCTCAGTCATATATTACTTACGCGACCGCGCTGGCTTATCGTGGCGAAAAAGCACGCCTCCAGCATTATCTCAATGAAAATAAGCCGCTGTTTACCACGGACGCACAAGAGAAAAGTTGGCTCTATCTGTTATCTAAATACAGCGCCAACCCCGTTCAGGCATTGGCGAATTATACGGTGCAGTTTGCCGATAACCGCCAGTATGTTGTTGGCGCGACGCTACCGGTGCTGTTAAAAGAAGGTCAGTACGACGCAGCGCAAAAACTGCTCGCCACCCTCCCCGCCAATGAAATGCTTGAGGAGCGTTATGCTGTCAGCGTGGCGACCCGTAACAAGGCTGAATCTCTGCGTCTGGCACGATTGCTGTATCAGCAAGAACCGGCAAATCTTACCCGCCTGGATCAACTGACCTGGCAACTGATGCAGAACGAGCAGTCACGCGAAGCTGCCGATTTATTGCTGCAACGCTATCCTTTCCAGGGCGATGCGCGTGTCAGCCAGACTTTAATGGCGCGACTGGCGTCTCTGCTGGAAAGTCATCCTTACCTGGCAACGCCGGCAAAGGTGGCGATTTTATCGAAACCCTTACCGCTGGCGGAGCAACGTCAGTGGCAAAGTCAGTTGCCGGGTATTGCAGATAATTGCCCGGCAATAGTTCGCTTGCTGGGCGATATGTCGCCTTCCTACGATGCTGCCGCCTGGAACCGTCTGGCAAAGTGTTATCGGGACACGCTACCCGGTGTGGCGCTGTATGCATGGCTTCAGGCCGAACAACGACAACCGAACGCCTGGCAACATCGTGCGGTAGCCTATCAGGCGTATCAGGTTGAGGACTACGCCACCGCACTGGCGGCCTGGCAGAAAATCAGTCTTCACGACATGAGCAATGAGGATCTGCTTGCTGCTGCCAATACCGCCCAGGCGGCAGGAAATGGTGCAGCTCGCGATCGCTGGCTACAACAGGCAGAACAACGTGGACTGGGAAACAATGCCCTCTACTGGTGGCTGCATGCGCAACGTTACATTCCTGGTCAGCCGGAACTCGCACTGAGCGATCTCACGCGCTCAATCAATATTGCGCCTTCTGCCAACGCTTACGTTGCGCGGGCGACAATTTATCGCCAACGTCATAATGTCCCGGCGGCGGTGAGTGATTTGCGCGCCGCGCTGGAACTGGAACCGAATAATAGCAACATCCAGGCAGCGCTTGGTTACGCCTTGTGGGATAGCGGTGATATCGCACAGTCGCGGGAAATGCTCGAACAGGCGCATAAAGGGCTTCCGGACGATCCGGCACTGATCCGACAACTGGCCTACGTGAACCAGCGTCTGGATGACATGCCTGCGACGCAGCACTACGCCCGGCTGGTGATTGATGACATTGATAATCAGGCGCTGATAACCCCACTGACCCCAGAGCAAAATCAGCAACGCTTCAATTTCCGCCGTTTGCATGAGGAGGTCGGTCGCCGCTGGACGTTCAGTTTCGATTCTTCTATCGGCTTGCGTTCCGGGGCAATGAGCACCGCTAACAATAATGTCGGCGGCGCAGCGCCAGGGAAAAGCTATCGTAGCTACGGGCAACTGGAAGCCGAGTACCGCATCGGACGCAATATGCTGCTGGAAGGCGACCTGCTCTCAGTTTATAGCCGCGTCTTTGCCGATACCGGAGAAAACGGGGTGATGATGCCGGTGAAAAATCCGATGTCCGGCACCGGTCTGCGCTGGAAGCCGCTGCGCGATCAGATCTTTTTCCTCGCCGTCGAACAGCAGTTGCCGCTGAACGGCCAAAATGGCGCATCCGATACCATGCTGCGCGCCAGCGCCTCATTCTTTAATGGCGGCAAATACAGCGACGAATGGCACCCGAACGGTTCAGGCTGGTTTGCCCAAAACCTGTACCTCGATGCGGCGCAATATATCCGCCAGGATATTCAGGCGTGGACGGCAGATTATCGCGTCAGCTGGCATCAGAAGGTAGCTAACGGACAGACTATTGAGCCTTACGCTCACGTTCAGGACAACGGCTATCGTGATAAAGGCACTCAGGGCGCGCAGCTTGGCGGAGTCGGGGTCCGCTGGAATATCTGGACCGGCGAGACGCACTACGACGCCTGGCCGCACAAAGTCAGTCTCGGCGTCGAGTATCAACATACCTTTAAGGCGATTAATCAACGTAACGGAGAGCGCAACAACGCGTTTCTCACCATTGGAGTGCACTGGTAAATGCGTAAGTTCATTTTCGTATTGCTGACACTGCTTTTGGTCAGCCCTTTTTCCTTTGCGATGAAAGGTATTATCTGGCAACCACAAAACCGAGATAGTCAGGTTACCGATACCCAGTGGCAGGGGCTGATGAGTCAGTTACGTTTGCAAGGCTTCGATACCCTGGTTTTGCAATGGACCCGTTACGGCGATGCATTCACCCAGCCAGAACAGCGCGCGTTATTGTTTAAGCGTGCCGCAGCTGCGCAACAGGCTGGCCTGAAGCTGATTGTCGGGCTGAACGCCGATCCGGAATTTTTTATGCACCAGAAACAGTCGTCCGCAGCGCTGGAAAGCTATCTTAATCGCCTGCTGGCTGCCGATCTCCAGCAAGCCAGATTATGGAGCGCCGCGCCTGGCGTAACGCCGGATGGCTGGTACATCAGCGCGGAAATTGACGACCTGAACTGGCGCAGCGAAGCTGCCCGTCAGCCTTTGCTAACATGGTTAAACAACGCGCAGCGGCTGATTAGCGATGTTTCAGCAAAACCGGTTTATATCAGTAGTTTTTTCGCCGGAAACATGTCGCCCGATGGCTATCGCCAACTGCTGGAACAAGTTAAAGCAACTGGCGTTAATGTCTGGGTACAGGATGGCAGCGGCGTGGATAAACTTACCGCTGAACAGCGTGAACGTTATCTACAGGCCAGCGCCGATTGCCAAAGTCCCGCCCCTGCCAGCGGCATTGTTTATGAACTGTTTGTCGCCGGCAAAGGCAAAACCTTTACAGCGAAACCGAAACCGGATGCAGAGATCGCCTCGCTGTTAGCGAAACGTTCCTCTTGCGGTAAAGACACTCTCTATTTCTCTCTGCGCTATTTGCCCGTCGCGCACGGCATTCTCGAGTATTAAATCTCCTCCAGGTAAGTCGGGTACGACCTGGCTTACCTCTTTCGCTCTCGTCAGAATTCCATCAAGATTAATTGCTAAAAAGCGTGCTAAAGAAAGAAGATCGTTATCGGCGAACGGGCCGATCACTCATGCAGGAAGCATAGATCCTTTGAGCGGAGTTTCTGATATCTGAGGAGTGCGAAATGCAATTGAGCAGCAGTGAACCTTGCGTGGTGATCCTGACCGAAAAAGAGGTAGAGGTAAGCGTCAATAACCATGCTACGTTTACCCTTCCGAAAAACTACCTGGCCGCCTTCGCGTGCAACAATAACGTCATTGAACTCTCAACGTTAAATCACGTATTAATCCCCCACATCAACCGTAACATCATCAACGATTATCTGTTGTTTTTAAATAAGAACTTAACCTGTGTAAAGCCCTGGTCGCGGCTGGCAACCCCGGTTATCGCTTGTCATAGCCGTACACCGGAAGTGTTCCGGCTAGCCGCCAACCACAGCAAGCAGCAACCCAGCAAACCCTGCGAAGCGGAGTTGACGCGCGCATTACTTTTTACCGTATTGTCTAACTTTCTTGAGCAATCGCGGTTTATAGCCCTACTGATGTATATCTTACGCAGCAGCGTCCGCGACAGCATCTGCCGCATTATTCAAAGCGATATTCAGCATTACTGGAATCTGCGAATTGTCGCCAGTTCGCTATGTTTAAGCCCCAGCCTACTCAAAAAGAAATTAAAAAACGAAAATACCAGCTATAGCCAGATTGTCACAGAGTGTCGTATGCGTTACGCCGTACAGATGTTATTGATGGATAACAAAAATATCACTCAGGTGGCGCAATTATGTGGCTATAGCAGCACGTCGTACTTTATCTCTGTTTTTAAGGCGTTTTACGGCCTGACACCGTTGAATTATCTCGCCAAACAGCGACAAAAAGTGATGTGGTGAAGGGCAAAGCGGAAACGGATAAGACGGGCATAAATGAAGAAGAAATGGCGCGCCCTGCAGGATTCGAACCTGCGGCCCACGACTTAGAAGTTCCTAGAACGACATTTTAAGTCAACAACTTACCGCGCCATCTCTGCGCTCACACGTCCCACTACCTCAAAACATGTAAAGCCTTGCAAGCCATTGTGAGGCCTTATGTGTCTCAGTTTTGTCCCTCTTTTTTGTACTAAAAAACATAGCAATTGAGGATAAACCTCATGCTATTTTCGCTTATATGCCTCTAAAGGCATGGCGCTTAAATAGATAAAAACACCACAAAAGCATAAAAAAACCACACAGTAAAACCGCAATATAAAACAATAACAGATAATTAAACCAAAAACAGATAGCCGCATTGTGATAATCATTCAATACTAAACAAAATATAAACAGTGGAGCAATATGTAATTGACTCATTAAGTTAGATATAAAAAATACATATTCAATCATTAAAACGATTGAATGGAGAACTTTTATGCGGGCGAAACTTCTGGGAATAGTCCTGACAACCCCTATTGCGATCAGCTCTTTTGCTTCTACCGAGACTATATCGTTTACTCCTGACAACATAAATGCGGACATTAGTCTTGGAACTCTGAGCGGAAAAACAAAAGAGCGCGTTTATCTAGCTGAAGAAGGAGGCCGAAAAGTCAGTCAACTCGACTGGAAATTCAATAACGCTGCAATTATTAAAGGTGCAATTAATTGGGATTTGATGCCCCAGATATCTATTGGGGCTGCGGGCTGGACTACTCTCGGCAGCCGAGGTGGCAATATGGTCGATCAGGACTGGATGGATTCCAGTAACCCCGGAACCTGGACAGATGAAAGTAGGCACCCTGATACACAACTCAATTATGCCAACGAATTTGATCTGAATATCAAAGGCTGGCTCCTCAACGAACCCAATTACCGCCTGGGACTCATGGCCGGATATCAGGAAAGCCGTTATAGCTTTACAGCCAGAGGTGGTTCCTATATCTACAGTTCTGAGGAGGGATTCAGAGATGATATCGGCTCCTTCCCGAATGGAGAAAGAGCAATCGGCTACAAACAACGTTTTAAAATGCCCTACATTGGCTTGACTGGAAGTTATCGTTATGAAGATTTTGAGCTAGGTGGCACATTTAAATACAGCGGCTGGGTGGAAGCATCTGATAACGATGAGCACTATGACCCAGGAAAAAGAATCACTTATCGCAGTAAAGTCAAAGACCAAAATTACTATTCTGTTGCAGTCAATGCAGGTTATTACGTAACACCTAACGCAAAAGTTTATGTTGAAGGCGCATGGAATCGGGTTACGAATAAAAAAGGTAATACTTCACTTTATGATCACAATGATAACACTTCAGACTACAGCAAAAATGGTGCAGGCATAGAAAACTATAACTTCATCACTACTGCTGGTCTTAAGTACACCTTTTAACGAAGTTAACCAGATTTTCTCCCCGGTGGTATTGTATAACCCCGGGGAATTTGTTTACAGTTACAAGTAGACAATATCCACTAATTTTGTAAGCATTTAACCTATGTCATAACGTGTAATCTCTTACCGCAACACAAGACCTCAATATATTCAAATCTTATCTTTATTCCGATATTCAGAGACACAATGCGAAAAATAATTACTCATTTCAAAGTTGTTTTAACGTTACTTCTACCAGTAACCGTATCTGCCCAGCAGATACAGTGGCAATCCTGTATGGCCAGTCAATTCAACCACTGGTTTGGTGAGGAAAAACCGTCTCCTGACTTACTATGTGGTTATTTGTCTGTTCCATTAAAATATACAGACACAGGCGGAGATGCTTCTTATGAAAAAAAATCACAAGTCAAACTAGCGTTGACAAAATTGCCGGCAAAAAGCAAGCATAAAGGAAGTATCCTGATAATAAGTGGTGGTCCCGGGTTACCAGGCATAAATCCTTATATTAACTTTGACTGGCCAGTCACAAATCTTCGTGAGTCATGGGATATTATTGGATTTGATCCTCGAGGCGTCGGACAGTCCACTCCGACAATAAACTGCCGGCAATCAGATACAGAGACTCAGGAAAACATAACTGAAAAGCAACAAGTATTAAATAAAATTAATGCCTGTATCCATAATACCGGAGCCGAAGTCATTCGCCATATCGGCTCTAACGAGGCTGTATACGATATTGATCGTATTAGGCAAGCCTTGGGGGATAAACAACTGACAGCCGTGGCGTATTCGTATGGAACTCAAATTGCAGCCTTATATGCAGAACGTTTTCCCTACAACGTAAGATCTATCGTTCTTGATGGAGTCGTCGATATCGATGACCTGGAGGACAACTTCACATGGCAACTCAAACAGGCACAGAGTTATCAGGAAACGTTTGATCGCTTTGCATCCTGGTGTGCGCGTACAAAAAGTTGCCCGCTTTCTTCAGACAGAGATAAGGCAATAACTCAGTTCCATGAGCTATTATCAAAATTACATCACAAACCTTTATTAGACAGTAAGGGAGAAAATATATCTTCAGATGAACTCATATCATTAACAACAGACCTTCTGCTATGGCGTTCATCATGGCCAACCCTTGCAACTGCCATACGCCAGTTCTCTCAGGGGATTGTCAGTAATGAAATTGAAACTGCGCTCAGTGCTCCGATAGCCTCAGAAGAGTCAAGCGATGCTTCGGGGGTAATCCTCTGTGTAGATCAGGGGGATGAGCAATTAACACCAGAAGAGCGAAAATCCCGAAAAGACGCTCTTGCGAATGCCTTCCCGGCTATTAACTTTGACAATGGACGTTCCGATTCACCTGATTTTTGTGAATTATGGCCAATACATAGCGACCTGAACAAAACTCGCCTGAAAAATACTGTTCTGCCCTCTGGTTTACTGTTTGTAGCACACAAATACGACCCAACAACGCCCTGGATTAATGCCCGTAAGATGGCAGAGAAATTTTCCAGCCCGTTACTAACAATAAATGGTGATGGGCATACATTAGCTCTCACCGGAGTTAATTTATGTGTAGATAAAGCAGTTGTACATCACCTGATCACTCCACAAAAAATAGAAAATATATACTGCCCAGGAAATTCTGAAGCAGAAATACAATAATTTCAAAATATTCCGCTATTTGCTCCCAATGCAAAACATATATTGCATTGGGAGCATATTCATATTTTTGTTATTCTTGTATGAAATCGTCTCATGTACACGGTCCTTTTTTCGCCGAAAACTGATATTACTTTAATCAAAAGTTGACGTGCCAGATTCGAAGTAAATTTATAAAATATCAAATCAATATACATTTTGCACCTTCGAGATAGTAATGGCTGTTACTGTAACATGGGTTACAAACAGCTTCATACCCAGAGCTACTGATGTATCAACACGATTCAACAATACCCGATATTTATTCCATGCCTCCAGCAACGATCTTTCTTCCTCCGTTGCGATTTCCAGATCTACAGCATCCTGCAGTGGCGCAATATACTCACTGAATTCCTGGATGTAGAACTGTGTGGTGACGGTCTTCCAGCCATTCGGCTCCTGCTGTATCGAAGCATACCAGGCTATTTCAATATCGCTATGCTGCGGCAGCATTTAACCCCTTGTAATTCATCGCCATAATTGATTTAATTCACAAATAAAACTATAACATGGTGAAATTAATGAAAAAAAACACAGATGATGGGGCTAAAATTTACACACCACTTACCCTAAAGCTTTATGACTGGTGGGTTTTGGGAGTATCAAATCGGCTTGCATGGGGATGTCCTACAAAGGAACACCTTCTTCCACACTTTCTGGAACATTTAGGTAACAACCATCTGGATATTGGTGTTGGAACTGGGTTTTACCTTACTCACGTACCTGAGAGTAGTCTGATATCTTTAATGGATTTGAACGAAGCTAGCCTGAACGCGGCATCTACAAGGGCTGGGGAATCAAAAATTAAACATAAAATTAGCCATGATGTTTTTGAACCTTATCCCGCGGCGTTACATGGTCAATTTGATTCCATTTCCATGTTTTACCTTCTTCACTGCCTGCCTGGAAATATATCTACAAAAAGCTGTGTAATACGCAATGCGGCGCAGGCCTTAACTGACGATGGAACTCTATACGGAGCCACAATTCTTGGCGATGGAGTTGTGCACAATAGCTTCGGTCAAAAACTGATGCGCATTTACAATCAGAAAGGCATCTTTTCAAACACAAAAGATTCCGAAGAAGGCTTAACACATATACTCTCAGAGCATTTCGAGAATGTTAAAACCAAGGTTCAAGGTACTGTAGTAATGTTTTCCGCTTCAGGGAAAAAATAGCATCCAACCGCAGCACGTTCTTGCTTAAGACGTGCTGCGGCATAATCCCAATGATTACTCCCTGACAGGGTTCGTAGGCCACTCAATATTAGGTGCAGTTGATGTATCAACACGGTTCAGCAACACCCGATACTTCTTCCAGGCTTCCAGCAACGAGTTTTCTTCCTCCGTTGCGATCTCCAGATCTACAGCATCCTGAAGTGGCGCAATATGCTCACTGGCTACCTGCATCAGGCTGTTTTTTGTTTCTTCCGCCTCCCGGATCCGGAACAGTTTTTCTGCTTCCGTATCCTTCACCCAGGCTGTGCCGTTCCACTTCTGAAACTCCCCTTCCGGCGATAACCAGGTAACATTTTCCGGTAACGGACCGAGTTCAGAAATAAATAACGCGTCGCCGGAAGCCACGTCATAAACGGTTTTACCCCGATGGTCTTCAACGAGATGCCACGATGCCTCATCACTGTTGAAAACAGCCACGAAGCCAGCAGGAATATCTGGTGGTGCAATATCGGTACTGTTTGCTGGCAGACCTGTATGAGGCGGAATATATGCGTCACCTTCACCAATAAATTCATTAGTTCCGGCCAGCAGATTATAAATTTTTATGGTCCGTGGTTGTTCACTCATTCTGAATGCCATTATGCAAGCCTCACAATATAGTTAAATGCGATGTTTTTGACGGTGTTTTCCGCGTTACCAGCAGCGTTAACGGTGATGGTGTGTCCATGTGAGCCAATCGCAACCGAGTGCGTATGAGCACCAATACCGACAGTATGTGCGTGTGCACCTGCGCTTGCAGCAGTGCCGGACAGTGAGTGGGTATGTGCGCCAGCAGATGATGTTGCATAGTTTTGATTATGCACAACAGACAATCTTGTTGATGCACTACCAGCACCGGAGTTAGCACTAGCCGTGTTCACGTTGGCTAGTGAGTGTGTGTGTGCTCCAGCCGAGTTTGTAGAGCCGCTCACACTGTGCGTATGCGCCCCGGTGTTATTCGTGGATTTAGTGCCGTAATCAAACGACGATGTGGTTTTCGTCCCCAAATCCGTACTGGATGCGCTGGCGCTGTGGGTGTGCGATTTAATGCCGTCCTGTTCCTGAGACAATACGGCACGACCACTGGCGGGCTTGCCCTTAATCGTCCAGCCACGCATATCAGGGATCACGCCTGACGGATAAGCGACTGCAAGTTTCGGGTATGCAGATTTGTCAAAAGTCTGCCCCTGCATCAGGGCATAACCAGACGGAACGGTATCTGATGGCCACGGGATTGGTGCGCCGACTGGGTAGCTTTCTGGTGGAAGATTTTTCGAGGTATAAACTTCTGCCCAGTCTTCCTCAAAACCATAACCGTCTCTTGAAGAACGGTAGAACAGACCACCATTTCTGTAATGCGCCTTCATCTGCAAAGTCCGGCAACTTCCGACTCCGGTATAGAAGTTAACCAGAATATAGCTGTCGCCAGAGCGGGTGACATTGTAAGCGCCTGATTCGGCATTCCAGGGAACGCCCCCATCCGCATCGGCATACGTATCCGTTGCTCTTCTGGCAAAAGCAGCAACATGCGCAGCGGTTAAAGTGATATCAGTAGAACCATCAAACGAAACACCAGATATTTTTATTGCTGTCTGAAGTTTCGTAGCTGTATCAGAATTTCCCTTAATCCCCTTAGGCGAATTAAGTGGTGTATTGATCGTCACTTCACCTGTTGCGTTATTTACAGCAAATGGTCGAAGACCGTTCCAGCCACCGTACTGGTCGCCTTTATCAGTCATGAGCAAGTAAGTGTTTGCTCCATCATTTCGCCATATGACACCGTAATCGCCTGCAATCATCCTTAACGCGTTCTGACTACGGACAATAACTTCATCATTAGCGTAAATCTTATTCCCGCTAATATCTGACTTACTCAAAACGGGATACGAACTATAAAATCCATTACCTTGTTTAAAATCTAAAATTAAATTTACAGCAACTGATTCAGAATAAGGATCAGTTGCGCCAAATTTATAAGTTGTTTCAGCAACAACATAATCAGAAGCAGGTGCAGTAACGGAGAGTCCTTCTTCTAAAAAAACCTCTACGGGAAATGCCCCACCTTCTATATAGAATACGCTGTCTACGGTATCGCCTTTATTACTCATCAGAATGGAATGAATAGCGCGTTCCGATGATGAATAAGCCCAGAACATACCACAGGCATAGCTACCCCGGTCCGTCCAGCCGCCTGCGCAAACAAAACCATTAAACTCACAGTTATTCATTCTGTGATTAGCTGTGCGACTTGGCGTTGAAATGACAACGCGGGATGCCCGATGGCTGTCATTCCTTTTTATCACTAACGGATAATATTTACCTTCCTGGACACCCGCCGGGGCATTTACCACAACGTATCGCATCCCCTTTTTCTGATCCACTTCACCTTTGCTGTAAACATTGATGTTACTCAGGAAGCGGCCCTTGTCGGGAATATCAGCACCGTTCTGGTCTTTCTGCAGACGTTTCTCTGCATTGTCATAGGCTGCTTTTACTGCCTTTGGCGTTGCCGCCAGCGTTTCAGACGTGCTGTTGGTCGCACTGCTGAGCTGTACTATCCCCTTTTTCGTCGTGCTCGCATCCTCAAGCGCCACGGCGGATGCAATATCCTCTGCCCGTTTTGCTGCTGTCTCGGCGCGCGTTGCCGCGGATTCCGCCGTACTTTTGCTCTGAGCTGCCGCCGTCGCACTGCCAGCTGCCTCTGTCGCCTTCGTGGATGCCGTCGTGGCGCTGCCCTTCGCTGCTGACGCCTGTCTGGTCGCCTCATCTTTTGAAGCAGACGCCGATGATGCCGATGACGCCGCCGAACTGGCTGACGATGCGGCAGCCGTTTTTGAGGATTCTGCGCTGGTTTCCGACGCTTTCGCGTTCGTTTCGGATGTCTTCGCTGCGGAAGCAGACCTCGCTGCTGCGCTGGCCTGTTCAGTGGCTTCGCCAGCCTTCGTTGTGGCTGTTGAAGCGGATGATGCGGCGCTTTCTGCCGACTTTCCGGCAGCGGTGGCACTGGCTGAGGCCTGCCCGGCATTTGTTGACGCGGCGCTGGCAGATGAGGCAGCCGCTGTTTTTGAGTCTGCTGCTGCGGAGGCACTCTGTGCTGCTGCCGTCTCAGAAGACTTAGCGTTCGTCTCGGACGTTTTTGCCGCCTTCGCGGAATTTCCTGCCGCTGTTGCCGAGGAGGCTGCACTACTGGCGCTCGAGGCTGCGCTCGTTTCTGATGATTTTGCCGCCTCTTTTGAAGCCGACGCATCCCGTGCTGAAGTGGCTGCTTCTGACGCTTTCGTGGTCGCGGTGGATGCAGAAGTGGCTGCTGATTGTTGTGACGCTGCCGCATTCGTTTCTGACGTTTTCGCCGCACCGGCACTGGTAGCCGCCGCGCTTTTTGAGGACTCTGCAGCGGCAGCACTTTTTGATGCTTCAGTGGCCTTTGTTGATGCCGTTCCTGCGCTGGAAGACGCTGACTGAGCCGACGACGCGGCCTGTCCGGCTGACGTGCTGGCTGCACGCGCTGAGCCTGCAGCATCAGTCGCATGGGTTGCCGCCTCACGGGCAGATGTGCTGGCATCACTGGCTGACTTCTTCGCGGCTGCCGTGTTCTGTGCCACCGCGGACGCGTTACGCGCCACCTCTTCCACCATCAGTTCAAAACGGCGCAGAGCCTCCGGACGGGCATCATCCTCCGTCATGGCACCGAGAAAATCATTCAGCGTACCGGGTCGGGAATCTTCATACACGGTGATGGTCCCGGCATGTGACGGCGGGAATCCTTCCACCAACAGAATAACGCTGTACTGACCGTACTCAACGTCCATGCTGTAACGCCCGGCTTCATCCGGATTTTCTGAGGCCAGCGTGTTCACCACCACCGTGGTGCTGTTACGTTTTGCTTTCAGCTGGATTGTGCAGTTCTGTACCGGTTTTCCTGTGCCGTCTTTCAGTACACCTGAAATCTTTACTGCCATATTCACCCCACAAAAAAGCCCGCCTGAACCGGCGGGCTGTCATAACACTGTGTTACCTGGCTAATCAGAACTTATAACCGACACCCACGATGAAACCGTCAGTGCGCCAGTCGCCACTGCCGGAGCCTTCATAAGCAATATCAATGGCCACGGATTCGGTCGGGTTAAACTGCACGCCAGCTCCCCACGCCAGAGACGTGTTGCTGTGGCGACCGTCATCACTTCCGGTCAGCACATCGTGCGTTTTCCCCTTGTTGTCAGTTACGCGGAGATAATCCCCGGAGAAAGTCGACACACGGCTGTAAGCCACACCCGCCATCGCATACGCGCTGAACCATTCATTCACGCGCACAGACGGCCCCGCCATTACGCTGAACCAGCGGTTACGCACGGAATCTTCATGCCAGCGGGTATCGCTGTAATGGGTCAGCTGGCGATTCTTGTCTCCTGCATAGCTGAATGACGTCACCAGCCCCAGCGTATCCGTAAACTCATAACGGTATTTCACGTTAATCCCGTTCAGATCATCACTGCCGGGAACGTTCGTCGAGGCATGAAGATAGCCCGCGCTCAGCGTGGACTGATGTTCAGACGCCCATGCAGGCGCACCGGATACGGCCAGACAGATGGCTGCGGACAAAATGGCGGCATAAAGTTTACGCATAATTACCTCTCGCTTTTCTGCAATAAAAAAGGCGTCATTTCTGACGCCCGTTATGGGTTATAAAATTCAGCTGATACTGATACCTGCTGTGGATTTTTTCATCACCACAACCAGCAGATCGCTGATACTGGTTGTTGGTGTCCAGTTATTCGCTCCTGATGAAGATACGGTGAATGTCAGTGTCAGCGTCCCCTGTCCGGCAGGCATATCTATAACTGAGGAAAATACGCCCTGAGCATCCGTCGTGGACTGATTAAAAATCTCCTGACCATTGCGGGTCACTCTTAACCGGCAGGTTGAATACCAGTATGACTGTTGGTTATTACTGTTGAAATTCTCATGCTTACCACCGCGGAATAACACTGGCGGTATCATGACCTGCCGGTCAAATTTCTGATCATCACTGATTCTTACCGTGATGGTGCCACTGGCATAACTGTTCGTGCGGGGGAAAGACTTGCTGACCGTTTTGACAATATCGCCTTCAATCTGATTGGCTGACAGTTTCCCCTTAATCTGACAGTTCTCATTTACCGTGACATTGTTGAGCGTCCCGGCGTTCGCATTCACACTGCCACTGATATCCGCATTTTTAGCGGTCAGCTTTCCGTCTGATGTCAGGGAAAATACCGGAGGACTGCCACCGCTGGTAATGGTGGGGGCTGTCAGGCGCTTCAGGAACACGTCGTTCATGAATATCTGGTTGCCCTGCGCCACAAACATCGGCGTTTCATTCCCGTTTGCCGGGTCAATAAACGCGATACGGTTAGCGGCAACCAGAAACTGGCTCAGCTTGCCTTCCTCCGTGTCCTCCATGCTGAGGCCAATACCCGCGACATAATGTTTGCCGTCTTTGGTCTGCTCAATTTTGACAGCCCACATGGCATTCCATTTATCGTTGGCATCCTTCCACTCTTTCGAAAACTCATCCAGTCTGCTGGCGTTATCCTCCGTCAGATCGACTTTTTCCAGCAGCTCTTTACCGAGATGGGATTCGGTTATCTTGCCTTTGAAAAAATCCAGGTAACCTTCCGCATCATCGCTCGCCCGACCGACGGCCTCCACGAATGCCGATTTGCCAACGGTGTTCACACTGCGGATATAAAAGTAATAATCATGGCCCGGTTTGATATTGATACTGGCGGCTATCCAGTACAGCGCCGTACCAAGATAGCGGGCTGTGGTTTCAACCTGCCTGATATCGGTAATCCGCTTTTCCGAGAACCAGAACTCAAACTGTACCGTCGGGTCATAAACGGCAAGATGCGGCGTGGCGGTTATCTGAAAATAGCCCGGCGTCAGCTCAATCCGCGACGGCGCTGCCGGTGCGGCAATCCGGAACGATACCGACGCCGGATCGCCCTGCTGCCCCCACGCATTTACCGCCCGGACTGTCAGCCTGTAGTTCCCCAGCGCCAGTTGCGTGAAGCGGTATGTGGTTTCCGTCGTCCGGGCCGTGCTGACCAGCCGCTCACTGCCGTCATCCGCTGCCACGGTCAGGCGAAGCATGAAGCTCACGCCCTTCACCACCTTCGGCGTGTCCCAGCGCGCCAGCACCTGATATTCCCCGCTGTCTGCGGTGACTTCGGCGGTCAGGTGCTGCACCGCTGGCGGCGTGACACCATTCACCGTGCCGCTCTGGTCGCCGTCAAAGTGCGCCCCGTTATCCACGATGGCTTCTTTTTCCGGTACATGCTGCACGGCGGTGATGGCATACGTGCCGTCGTCGTTCTCACGGATACTCACGCAGCGGAACAGGCGCTGGCGCAGCGTCGGCAGCTTCAGCCCCCACACGCTGTATTCAGCAACGCCGTCAGGAACCCGGCTCACTTTCACCTTCACGCCGTCGGTGACGGACTGAACCTCCACGCTGACCGGATTGCCACTTCCGTCAACCAGGCTTATCAGCGTGGTACCGGAGGATGGCAGCGTGATTTCACGGTCGAGCGTCAGCGTCCGGGTCTGGCTGTTCACCGCCAGCACGCGCCCGCCGATGCTGATCCCCGCATAGTCATCATCGCAGATTTCAATGACATCGCCCGGTACATGGCGAAGCCCTTCTGCGCCCACGCTGAAGTCCACGGTCTGCGTCTCCAGCAGCTCCGTTTTAATCAGCCACAGCCCGGCGCGGTGTGCCTGCCCCCGACTGGTACAACCAAAGGCATCCATCTTCGTGACATTACGACCGTAACGGGCAATGGCCTGCGTGTCCTCCACAAGCTCTGTCGCCGTCTCCCAGCCGTTGTTCGGGTCAATCCAGTTCACCTCAACGGCATTATGGCGGTCCTTCAGGGCGCTGAAGCTGTAGCGGAACGGCGCGCCATCATCCGGCATCACCACATTACTGCGGTTATAGGTCCACACCTTATCTGATGGTCGGTCCTGCACGAACGTCAGCGTCTGCCCGTTCCATACCGGCATACAGCGCATCGCCGAGCAGAAATCACTGAGCACATCCCACGCCTTGCGCTGTGTGGTCAGGTACGCATTACAGGTGATGCGCGGCTCCGTGCCGCCAAAGCCGTCCGGCACTGACTGGTCGCAGTTCTGGCCGATGACATACAGCGCCCATTTATCCACATCCGCCGCACCAAGACGTTTCCCCATGCCGTAGCGCGGATGGGTCAGCATATCCCACAGACACCAGGCCATGTTGTTGCTGTATGCTGGCTTAAACGTTCCGTCCCAGATACCGCTGTATTGCCGCGTCTGCGGGTTATAATTCGACGGCACCTGCAGAATGCGCCCGCGAAGATGATAATTACGGCTCACCTGCTGGCTGCCGAACTGCTCCGAATCCACCTGCACGCCGACCAGTGCCGTGTTCGGGTAGCACTGTTTCACATCGATGATTTCGGTGTATGACGACCAGAGCGTTTTGTTCTGCAGCTGGTCTGTGGTGCTGTCCGGCGTCATTCTGCGCATCCGGATATTAAACGGGCGCGGCGGCAGGTTATCCACCACCACCGAGGCCAGATACTGCGAGGTGGTTTTGCCCTTAATGGTGATGTCTTTTTCCGTCACCCAGCCACCGTTACGCTGTATCTGAACCAGCAGGCGGACTTCCGACGGATTCCTGTCTCCCTTTGAGGTGGTTTCCACCAGTGCCTGTACACCGAAGGTAAAGCGCAGACGGTCGATGTTTGCCGACGTGATGGTCCGGGTGATCGGCGTGTCATATTTCACTTCCGTACCCAGCACCGTCTCGGAACCGGAGGATTCAAATCCCTCCGGCGGTGACTGCTCCTGCTCACCTGCCCGGAACACCACCGTGACGCCGGAGATGTTGGTATTCCCCTCACTGTCCAGCACCGGCGTACTGTTCAGCAGCACGCTTTTTA
>ENA-UOZI01000181-UOZI01000181.1-food-metagenome-genome-assembly--contig:-NODE-181-length-22988-cov-5.708935_pt1 | contig 22988 bp, 22 predicted proteins | sample MGYA00249871_ERZ772729 | MGnify/ENA primary metagenome ERZ772729 (study PRJEB29005, sample SAMN08379449) | food metagenome | isolation source: cheese - non spiked | study: EMG produced TPA metagenomics... | reverse complement strand
CATCAGCAAAAGGGGATGATAAGTTTATCACCACCGACTATTTGCAACAGTGCCATTTATTCAGGACATTGGTAGCGTATCACCACGCATTGTTAGTTATCTGAATAACCAACTTTCTTTACCACCATCACTGACAGTTGCGTCACCTGAACGAGAAGCGACACTGGCTGAACAGCGTAAAAATATACTGACTTATCTTGGTTTTACCCGTTATGACGAAAATATTCAGTCAAATCTTAAACTTTGGTTAGTAAAACAAGCTGAGAAAGGTTTCTTACCTGATGCTCTGTTTCTCCGGGCTGAACAATATTTACTTTCTTCTCGGGTAATTTTACCAGGACCAACAATAATTGAGCGTCTAATTATCAGCACTTGTGCTCAGGTCCATGAACTAATGTTCGACACTCTGTATAAACAGCTTTCTGCCGGGATTAAACAGACTATTGATGATCTATTAGTAACCTTACCTGGCGATCAACGGTCATTGTTCTATTTGCTCAAGGAATCACCACCATCAGCCACAGCTATTTCAATTAAGCGCTATATGAAACGGTATTATGTGATTGATAATTGTGAGCTTGATGCTGTCAATTCTGTTATTGTTGATCCCGCATTTATGACTTACCTATATAAACTGGCATATCGTTACTCTGCCAAAGATATTAAGCGTTTCAAAGCACCAAAACGTTATTCTTTAATGCTATGTTTTTTATTAGAAACACGTAAAATATTGCTCGACAATCTGATAAAAATGCACGACCAGTTTATAATGGAATTATTGCGCCATGGAAAACGCCTTCATGATCAAAAGCATCGTGAGTTACGCAAGCGGCAGAAAAAGGCAATCGATACAATACTTCAGGTAACAAACTGGCTCCTGGGGGGGGCAGGATGACAGACCATTATTTAAAAAAGAACTCTGGCAATCTGTTAGCGAAACAAAACTACTGGAATCAGTGAATGATCTGAATGCTTTTAAACGCCTTGAGGAACGGGGACTTGGTGATATTCTTGTTACCCGTTACCCAGGATTCCGTAAATACTTTTCAGAATTTCTTCGGTTACCTTTTAAAGCAAAACCAGGAACAGAACAACTCCTCAATGCAATTATGCTCCTGCGTCAACTTGATGATGGCGAAATAAAAAGATTACCAGTCAATGTTCCTACCCATTTTGTACCACATGAGTTACAGCGAATATTGAAAGGGAAGGATGGAAAATTACAACGAAACGCATGGGAACTTGGAGTAGCTATTGCCATGAAGGACGCCCTTCGTTCAGGCGATCTCTTTGTACCTCAGAGCAAACAGTACGTTTCGTTCTGGGATCTAATGCTGGATCCACATCACTGGCAGGCAACCCGGGAAGGGGGTTATAGTGCGCTGCAACAACCAACTCAGGAATACGTTAAGACAGCACTAATTCTTGAATTCCATAAGATAGTTGGTGAAACAGAAAAACAGTTCGAATTTGATTCTTTTGCTGAAATTAAAGACGGAAAACTGCGACTTCAACGGGACGATAAAGCTGAAATTCCAGAAGCAGTCACTCGACTACAAAAGGTCATTGATGCCAGTATGCCCTCTATTCGCATAGAGCAACTACTAATGGAAGTCGACCAACAAACTCATTTCAGCAGGCATTTCATACCTGTTCAGCAGTATAACAGCAGGCCAAAACATTTTTATAAGACTCTCATTGCTGCACTGATATCACAAGCAACCAATCTTGGCGTGGTTGCTATGAGTACCAGCGTTAATGATGTCAGCGTCGATATGTTACGACATGTATTGCAATTTTATATTCGGGAAGACACTATTAAATCCGCCAGTGCTGAAATTGTAAATCAGCATCATCAACTTCCTTTTAGTCAAATACACGGTTCAGGGCAATTATCGTCTTCTGATGCACAACGTTTCGGCATCAGGGCAGATAGTCTCCTGGCTGCATATTATCCACGCTATTATGGTTATTACGAAAAAGCGATCGGGATATATACGCACGTATCAGATCAATATTCGGTATATAGTACCAAAGTAATTTCCTGCAATCCCAGAGAAGCCTTATATGTACTTGATGGAATTTTAGAAAATAATACCATGCTGAAAATTCGGGAACATACCACAGACACGCACGGCTATACCGAGATAATTTTCGCACTTTGTTATCTTCTTGGCTATTACTTTATGCCACGAATCAAAGATCTAAAGGATCAACAACTTTATCGGGTTGACCGTACAGTTAATTACGGAGTTTTTACACCATTACTGAATAAAACAATAGATCTGGATATTATTGAAGAGCAATGGGATGCGATGATTCATGTATCACAATCTCTGAAAGAACGTACTGCACCAGCTCATGTCATCGTAGAGAGGCTCACTAATAGTTTTCCATCTGATCGTCTTTCTAAGGCATTTACAAATCTTGGCAGAATTATTAAGACAGAATATATTCTACGCTATATAACTGATAAAAAATTACGACGTACGGTTCAACTTCAGCTTAATAAAGGTGAGTATCGTCATAAATTACCAAGATGGATTTTCTTTGCAAATCAGGGGGAGTTCACGACTGGCGACTACGAAGAAATCATGAATAAAGCCAGTGCGTTGAGTCTGGTATCAAATGCAATCCTTTACTGGAACACTTCGAGAATAAGTAATATTATTGAAGAATTACGTAAAAATGGTGAGATTATTGATGATGATATATTAGCTCATATTTCTTTGCTTCCCTATAAGCACGTATTACCCAACGGTACTTATTTTGTTGATGGAGAGCCTTACGGTGGTGAGTCAACCGAAGGGTCAAAACCGTAAGTTTCTGTTCAAATGCCCCCGCTGGTTCTATATGTCATTACTCAATCAATTTTCATACTTTAAGTGTAAGCCCTGACTCACTGAAAGAAATATCTGTTATCGGAATCAAAAATATATAGTTATGAGATTATAAATCTACTCCTCCATGTTTAGAGGAGTATTTGCAGACTGGACGCTCGTATATAGTTACTTACCTATATATATTCTAACATAAGCATTTACCAACATTACAGGGAACAGACCATAGTAGTTTATATTTCCATTCAGGTCTGAACGCACCGATAGAATATATCATCTTTTTATTATTATCCTGACAATACCTTCGTGCTTTATCTATATTCAGCCACATGAGGACACTTCCCGGACTTAGTTTCATGCAATTTTCATCATTCAGAACTGCACCATTTGGAACGTCATAATAAACATTACATGAGCTTTCAGATTTCAGTACTATATCAATAGCACACGGTTTATTATCCCAAAAGAGCACATAGCCAAACATAAGTTCTCGTAAGTAAGAAATAAACATTAACAGGTTATCATATTCGTAGCAAGGTAGCATACCTCCAAACCGTGAATGAAAAAGTGATATATAAGAACTGGATATTTCTTTATCGGACAACTGGTTTATACACTTAATCTCTCCGCCATTCCTGATAAATCTCTGGATTTCATTTCGGCGAGTTTTTTCAAACTTAGGTGAAAAAGATTCCTTTACAATGCAATTTTGCTTCTTTCTGGCTATTTCCCATGTTGCATTGATAATATTTGGTTTATTTATAATTGATAATTTATTAGTTTTATCCGGAAAAAAACATTTTGCATGTGGGGCAAAAGGAATTAACACCTCATCCGATGAGAGAGGATAAGACCTTCTTGCCATTATCCCAACTTGTTTTCCATTGCACAGAAAATATGAGCCTTTGATATCGCCATCTTTTTCATAGTGAAAAAAATCAAACTTCCAGTCATGGTGTATCATAAAGTATGAAATAACATCCGGATGCATGTTTACACTACCACCGTATTTTTCAAAAGTATTTTTGTACGTTTCGAATGTAGATGGGATCCAGGCCGTAATAATGCGCTTTATATTTTTAATTGACAAAGTCATATCCTCGGTGTTTTTTAATATATTATGGGTAGAACACCAATAATAATCCCTGATTATTATAAACATTATTTAAAATCAACTTTCATTTGCTGTTGAATTGAAAGGTGTTTTGTCGTTTCTATACAGTGTTTAATATAATCAGTAAACTTTGGCGGTTTAGGCATTCCGAGACTCAGTAGCTTGTCGTTACTGAAACAAACATTGAGCATACTGAACGCTCCATATAAACGAATGGCTTTTAACATAAGGCGTTCGTTACAGGGGCCAAAAATATTTTTAAAATCATGACGGCTCATTGCCAGTATATCATAACTGACTTTAGTATATCTGTCTCCAACAGGAGCACAGTTCAAAGCACGGGCTACAGCTTCGTCAATAGCAGAGAACGTCACACTACTTTCTTTACCTGCTGATATATGAACAATATCACCATTAATTAACGAGCTTTCAAGCAACATTAGCAATGCATCAGCACAATAATCTACAGGGATAACATCTATTTTATCATCCAGAGAGCACATAAATTTTTGCAACATTAACCCCATTCTGAATACCCAGAAAATACTGGTTGAAGGTAAGCACCCTAAACGACTGTGGCCAACAATAATTGATGGTCGGGCAACCAACAAAGGTAAATCAGGACACTGCTTACGCATCAGATATTCTATTGTTGCTTTTGAATGCGTATACTCCACTAAATGTTCACCTGTTTCTGATGAAGCAGACTCTTCCTTAACTAGCGAACCCGTATCAGGTGTGCAAGACATAGCAGTACCAACATGAAGGAAGCGTTTCAGTCCTGCCACTTTTGCCATTCTTCTTGCAAAAGCAAGTGTACCTGTAACATTCACATTCCATATAAAAGGATTCTTACCAAAAGAAGCTATAGCCGCACAGTTTATAACATGAGTGACTTCATCAAGACGAGGATCCATGAGAAAGGCTTCCGGATTATTTAGATCCCCAGGCAAGATGTTATCATTAGTTAATGCATGCAACCTTTCCTCACAAACATTAAATTTATGCATATTTTCTTTAACTCTTTCCAGTCCCGCTTGTGGAGTAGGTGCTCGTACTAAAAGTAGCAAATTTATATTATTACAGTTATTCAGCAGCTTATCCAAGACCGCGCCACCAAGAAATCCAGTAGCACCTGTAAGCAATAATACATTCATATCTAACCTCTTTCATTTTCATATGAATCATTATAAAAATAAATTATCTTACATAAACAATGATTAAACAAAATGAAATACCAAAAGGTCACCACCGGTGGTGATGACCTTTTGCTTATCATATTTAAAGTGTCATGAAAAAGTTAAAAACAGGTATATTTCAGGTAAAAAAACAATTTTACATAGCTACGATAGATGATCCTTTTCTCATGGTTGTAATGCTCATCATTATCCGATGCCTTCGCCCATCCGCTATATTTGAAATTCCCCCCCGAACAAAGCTATAATACCGATAATTACCGGTTAACCCTATATAGGGCATTTTAAAGTGTTGTTTGTAGTCTATAGCTCATTGCACTCTCTGGAAATGATCCCGTTTCATCCCGGAAGCTCCCCTCGCTACTATAGATATAAGAGCCTCCTTTTGATGTAAAGCTATAACGATTTTCCTAGTAACCAGCCATAAGACCTAACTGATAGTCTGGTTGATTCAGGAGCAATCCATTCATATTCAAAAAGTTAGACTGTTATTCGGATGTTTACTCTCATCAGTTCAGGTTCCGGGATTGCTCGTATCCAGCCAACCATACTTGCCTCCACTACCAGCTAATGTTGTCCACCCTGAGGCACCAAAAGATACTGTTGGTAACAGTTCCCTGTTAAATGCACTCTTGACAATTGCTGCATTACTATACTCCCAATCCGACTGACTGGCTTTGCGCCCTTTTTCTTCTGGCAGAGAAACTCGTTCTTTGGCTTTGCCACTTAAAGTGCCAAAACCAATTTCCGTACTGATTTTCTCCGGTGTAAAAGAAAGTCCGGTATCAGAAGCCAGTGCAGCAAACACTACAGGAACTGAGAGTGCAGTATCAAGCACCTTTAAGTACATAGACAAATTAACTCCATTCCACTCGTTTGTTTTTGGTAAAAAAATTTTTTTACTCACAACAGCCAACCCAAAAAACACTGCTTTGCTTAACGTTTGTTTGCTATATGATCGCTTATTGCTTTATTTATCCCCTTTAATGTCAGAATACCAAGGGAATCACCGGTGAATCAGCCACTCCCGGAACGCCCTGTTTCCGTTATGTCCAGATACTTTTTGCTGACACTTCACCTTTCGTCATCCGGGAACGACGGTGCGCCACATACTGCTGTTGGGGACGCCGCCATTAAACACATAAGCATCAGCACTGTTATACCCCAGTATCTGGGGGATTCCGGCACCAAAGCCATCGTCTTCCGCCCACACAAGCGCCCCGAAAGACTGAACTTCTGCTGCCAGTGTGTCGCTGTCTGAGTGTCCCCAGTGACGCTCAGTGCAGAACAAGCAGCCCCTGTCCCGGTATTACCATTGTCCTCAGAAGCACGGGCTGATTTACCGGCAAGCAGCAGAAGGTCATAAGGCGCACTGACCGTCAGACGGGGACCGTTACCGGTCAGCTCACTGATTTTGTTGCTGAACCCGGTATATCTGCCGGTTTTCCACAGACCGGGAGGAAGTGAATCATCATAAGGCGTGATGGTTCCCCCGAATTCCACAGTTCCCTGAAAATCTCCGCCGGACTGCCATCCTGCATCAGCAGAAACTTTTCCGCCAATTAACAAAGAAAGAAAAAGTACAATAATAAATAAAATATCATTCACCACACTCTGACGTACGCCTCCTCCTGATAGATTTTTACCTGTATTAAAAACAAATCCAAATCACCTTACACAACTCAAATGTCATGTAAGGTAACATCCGGACGATATATTTACAGATTAAAAAAAACACTAAAACATATTACTAACGATAATTATTGACTTCAACTTTATCCCAGTCATACCAAGTTTTGTTAAATGAACGCGCGTCGCCAGTTACAGCCAAATCAGAAGCCCTCGTAATAATATTGTTTTTTGCAGCATTTGATCGCATCAGCACAGTATAATTCCCTGCAGTTCCCCGTGATGAGTCATAATATTCTGATACAATAAGATTGTAATCACCTGATCGTTGCTTGCAATTAACTATTATTACGGTATTATTGCTTGCTCCTGATTCATACCTTACGATGCCTCTATCTTTAGAGATTCCTGACACATTTAAATTATCCAGTGAGTTATACGCAGAGTTTAACTGAAAGCGAAAAGCGTTTTGAATGAGACGTTCTGGAACATTATTGAAATCAACTATAAAGTTTTTAATATTATTCCCTTTAGCTTTTCCAATAATACCGCCCATATAGCAATCTTCTGCAAAAAAATCACTTACAATGTTTCGTTCACATCCGGTATCGTCAGTTGTTTGCTGCCCCATACCAAAACCATATTTACAATCTTTTGCTGAGCAATTTAACACAAAATTCCATGTAGAGTGATTTTTAAGCTCAATTCCAAACAATGATATATTTTCCGCACTACATCCAATTATTTTACTATATTCGCAATCAGCCAAAACAATACCATTACATTCTTTTGATTTTTTATTTTCATTCGACGCATTTTGCCAGTCTTGGTATGCTGTTTTAGCCTGAGCATAACAGTTTTTTATAATGAGATTTTTACACTTCTCTTCGCTATCACTATAAGCAATAATGCCTGAGCCAAGGTAATCATAAATACAGCAATTATTAACAGTACAATTTGCGCTGGAGACAAAAATCAAACCATGCATTTTAGTCCGAGTTTTTGTATATTGACAATCAATTGAAATGCCATCAATTTTTATTCCGGAACACCGGTTAAACGTAAAAAACGAACCGCTCGAAATATTTTTAAACAAACAATCGACAGGGCTGCTTCCAGTGACGGAAAAGGATATGTTATTGTTGTTAAGTCTGTAAGATCCAGAATTATAAACACCTGGTTCAACGATACCAATACCTCCATTCTTGGCCAAGTGATTCAAAAAATCATGAACTGATGATGTATCATCAGTTTCACCATCACCTTTTGCTCCAAAATCTTTTTTCAAATATACACAAAACCCTTTGAAATCTATCATTTATTACCTCATACATTTCTCAGAATAAATCCCTCTCAGAATGGACACCTTTTGTTCTGCTTTCGTGAGTTAAAGTATTGATTTATTACAACCGCTTTTTCCGGTTTGCGGCCCCCCCCTGCAGATTATCCACTCCCAGAGAACACAGACAGTTCACCTGCGCCTGTGTTTCCACACCTTCTGCCACCGTATCAATACCCGGCTTTCCTGCCAGCCCGACAACGCTTTCCACAATATACCGGGATGTATTTTCACTCAGAATGTCCTGTGTGAAGCTCTTGTCCATTTTTATATAACTGACCGGGAAGCGCTTCAGGTACGACAGTACAGAACATCCTGCTCCGAAATAATCCATCGCAAATGCTACTCCGGCGTCACTCAGCCGGCTCAGTATCCGTTCAGTCTGCCTGTCCATGTTAAACGGCTGCTGCTTCGTCAGCTCCAGAACCAGAAGTATGCTGTCATGCCCTGCCAGCGCCAGACACATCTGAGTGAACTCATGCTCAAGCAGCAGGGTCGGCGTCACGTTCACGGCAAGCCGGAAACCACGCTGCAGCATGGTTTTACCTCCGAAAGTCCGGCCATCGCACGGTTCAGGATTTTTTCCGTCAAAAGCAACAACAGACCGGCATATTCCCCCCGGTTAATGAAATATGCCGGTGCAATGATTTCGCCTGCAGGCATATGCCAGCAAATCAGAAGCTCTGCACTGGGCAGATATTTCGCAGCACCTTAAGCATTTCCAGTACCAAAACCAACATTTCACCGGACATTTCAGCCCTTAGTTCACGTATCCGGGGCTGAACCGCCCCAGATTTTCTAGAGAGTACATCAGTGCCGCTCAATGTGGCAGCTGTTGAAAAAAGTTCGCCATTTTATGGAAACCGTCAGTCCATTCCCCGGAGGCAAACATAGGCTGGCAAAAGTGTAGCGGTATTAGGCGCAGCCATTTAGGGCTCTCGGCGGTTTTTTTGCTGACCAATTATACCAGATGCCAGTATGAAGTCAGGTTGCATTTATACCCCACATGAATATCATAATATTGTCAGTTGAAAAGTGACTTCTTCTGATCAGCGCCACCAACTCAGAACCGGAAACCGTAAAAAACGATCTCACCAGTTGCTTTTTTTATGCGCCTTAAACACCAACATCCTTAGCGATATCAGTACAAAATTAGCAACGGGTTATCGTTTCACCGACAAAACAGCATTTATGGTAAGTGTTGACTAGACTCACTTAAAAGATAGTGATAAAGAACGTCTGTGGAATTCCTTGAAACAAATCACTTTGAAAAAATAGCCCACATAAACTTCGCGGCACACGTTATTTGCAACATATACAGGGGATTGTGCGGCAGCAGGGTGCCTGTTCAGGATTCTGTGTAAATGCCTTTTCTCAGAAGTGCCGTCTGCGGACTAACCTGATACCGGGACCTGCGGCAGAACGACGACTTCCGCCGCGCGCTGTTCTGTACGGAGGCGTTCCTGTTCAGCCTGCAGCGGAGGCTGTGCCACGGTCCGTCAGGCCTCTGTCAGCTCCACGGTCAGCCGCAGATCTGGCGCACGCAGGGTTCGAAGCCAGCCGGCATCCTCCAAGCGACGGCAGCAGGTTTGGCCCGTTGCCCGCTCCATCGCTGCCCGACCTTTGTGGATGGTTTCACCGGACTCCAACAACGTACAGTGCAGGGCATTAATCTGCGCGGTTCTGAACTTCACCAGTTGTCAGTGGGTTCGGTGTAGAACAATAACTGACAGCTGTTCTTCTGTTTTAACAGCGATTTCCTTACCTAGTTGCGTATTTTCATGGAAGGAAATCACCGAATCGTTATTGGGTGATCTCCTTCCATGAAAATATAGTCATATATTGTTATATGCCCGGAGAAATACCGGGCATATGCGGGGATTAAATAACAGGAGATTCTGTATTTAATGGATTCAACATCCACAAATGGCTCTGTGGGACTACTTTAAATGGTTGTTTGAGGTCAGTAATGCATTTTCCCGTTTCAAAACTTAACCCGCTGTTTTTACTATCTAAGAAACATAATCCAGACAGAACACTTTTGATTTGTACCGCACCTGTTGTTGAAGGTATGAGAGAAAACAGAGTTTTCTTATCTGTCGGATTACACGTCATTTTTAGCAGATTTTTTCCATCAGGAGTCCCTAAACATTGGTCTGTATTTGGGGTTCGAATCATTATCCACCCGCTTTGATCGGTAACAAGAGCTTCAGCTGGTGTTTTTACTGGTACAACTTCCCATCCAGTGATTTCTCTGCCATGCAGATCTAGTCTGTTATGGAGCATCAGGCCACTTTGGAGATTGCGGAATGTGAATAGAGAGTTATTTTCTTTTCCTAACTCATCTATCTGATTATTGACTGCTTCCTGTGATGAGGAGCATCCGGCTATTAGCAACATAGTTACAATAATTATTAATCTCTTCATTATGATAGCCTCTTTTATCGTCTGGAAACGCCAACAGGGTAATGGTCTGAAGACATCTGAGTCCTTCTGGCTCCGTATACAATTCCTGCTTGTAGCGGAAATGGTCTAAAGGCCACAGCGTTTCCTGCTACTGCATAATCTAATGTTCGTTGACTCGTTTGTGTCGGTGCAGCAGGGAAAATAATTTCTGATGCATTTCTTACAGGAACTGTAAGGTTCACCTCTAAATCATCAGGTTCGCGATTAAAATCACCAAGAATCATCCAGTTAATGGCCTGGTGGACTGGGTCTCGGCTGTCACGAAAGAAGCTATAGACTTCTTCAACAAGAGCGGGAGCGTCATTGTTTCGCGTAGCTATCGCATGTGCAGTGAAAAATGCATCATTGCCAATCCGTATGCCAAGCAATGGCCGCCCACCTTGCCTTACCGGGCGAAGAACAAACACTTCATCGGCCTGCCGATTGCTAACCAGAGCAAGATTGACCCTTCCACCAAAGGCATCAACAGCAGAAAAATATATATATACTTGCTGTGGTCTGCTATTTGTAGACAAGTTCCAGATAAGCTCCCGGACAGGAATGCCTGGGGAAGGAATAACTCTACCTGTATCTACAGCCGTTGATGGCGGAGAACCTGCCTCCTGCACAGCTAAAATATCTACGGCATTTTCACCAGAAATTAATTGTCGGACATTTATATTCCATTTACTTTCAGTAGTGGCGGATGCGCCCTGAAGGTTCCAGGTCGCAACGCGAAAATCAGTTAAATCCGCCTGAGCGTAAAACGATAAAAATACTATCAGAGATATAATATATTTTTTCATTGTTCGCCTCCTGCTGAATGCCTATCTGGTTCTATTGGTAGTGGTGGAAATGGGCGTATTTCTGGCTTAACAATAGTGGCTAGAGCTGGCCTTAATGGTTCGCTTATGGACCACATAAATTCGAAGTTTCTCTCTCCACTTGATGGGCAACGCTCCATTGTTAATGTTGTTGCGTACGGAGATGATGGTGTTCTTTCTAAAAAATTAGCTCTGATGCATAAACCTGTAGACAACGATTTTAACTGGTAATTACCATTGCGTGTTACCATCGGCTGGAAGTCGAAGCGATCTGGTCCAAACTGGCAAGGTGCAGTAGATAGTTGTACACCTCCTTTAAACCCCGGGAAGCTTGTCATACAAGTACCAACGTCTACATTGCGGAACTGTATCGTATTTGGTCTGGTTCCGGGCATAATCTGCCAATTGCGTAGTTCTCCAAATGAATTGGAGTCGCTGATATAATAAGCCCATAATGATGAACCAGCTCCGCGGCTCCACATTGTTAGAACTGAGCCATCCATGTTCATCAAAGATACTGCGGGTGCTGTACCTGGTACCGGGATAGGGATTGGTGCATTTGTGGGAAGTGCAGGTCCTGGCCCGGGGAATGGTAGCCCGGGTTCGTTGGGGGAAGGAATCGTTGGTCCTCCTTCAATTTGAGGAGGGAAAACTTTGGGGTCAGGATGAGCTCTATTTTTTCTTGACGAACAACCAGTTAATAGAATTGGAATAAGAATGCCTACTATCAAAATAGATGTGCATTTATTAGTCATTATTACCGTCCTGTTTATATTAAAGATAGTAAAAATCAAAAAATAAAATAATTACATTAGTGAATCTCCTCTGAACTGGTGTCTTAGCTATTTGGTTTTAACTGGACGTTTTATAGTGAAGGTTTTAAATATATTTTTCTGCGGTTACATTTGAGATTGTGTATTAACTTATAAAGCAAAATTAAAAACATGCAACTAAAATGCTTTTATTTTAAAAATGAAAATGATAAGTGCTGTGCTTTTATTTAATTCTATTGTTCGTTATTTAGTTGCTTTTGCAATGTACAAACTTACAGTAAGTGCAAAAGTTATTGATATAAATATATATATACAAATGATGAGCTACAGGTCAATTGTCAGTTCTTATTTATGTGAACTTGATAATGATTGGTTAATGATGTTGTTGTGACTGAGTAAATTACGTGTGAGTGACTCAGTTTTTATCATTGCTTTTCTAGCTAGTTATTCCACATGAAGCGGGAGGACGAGACGGGGACAGCATTGCGCGCTGGCAGCGGTACTGATTTTATTTTTTCAGCGTCTGAGCGCAACGTGACGGCGTTTAGCCAGTCATATTCTGCATACCCACCATGCCTCCGGTCAGCAGGCCAAAGCCCTGGTTGAACACGGTTATATCCGTTGCCTCGTCCTCCCGTTGTGATAAACCCGCCGGGCATACGCTTCAGAACCCAGTGAACAATGTGACGACGTATTGCTGTCAACCACTGAATCGGAACCCCAAAGGGGCCCCCACGATTCAGAAGTTGACAATTCACTTTTTTGGCATCGCCAGTACTTCCCAGTTCGGCTCTTGAAGAACATCTCAGAGAAAATATGCGGTACTGGGAGTTGATACTCCACCGAATACGATTTGCTGAATATCCGTGGACTCAGCGAAAGCGGTATTGACTGAATGAAGGTGGTTCACATCATTTTGCTGCTGCCCGTTATCAGGCATGCCGTCTGGGAATTGCTGTTCCGCTTACGGGCAGGTTGAGTCGTTACTCGATATAGCTGTCCCTAGACACATGGCGGATGTCAAAGTAACTGGTATCGACATCCGTATCCGGTAACGGCTGCAGATGTTCCTGCTCCAGCACGAAGCGCTGTTCCGGCGTTTCTTTGAACTGGCGAAGTTCCCGTTCGTCAGCCACATCGGCTATCCATTGCTCCAGTTGTTGATTAACATGAGTGAAGCTGTCGAACCTGCGGTACCGGACGAAGAAGTTCTCCTTGAGGTATTTCACCATCCGCTCAACCTTACCTTTTGTTCTGGCCCTGCGTGGACGGCATGCCCGTGGCAGGAAGTTATAGTGGTCGGCCAGCAACAGGAATCCGGAGTTGAACACGACTTTCCCGTTGTTATTCTTCAGCACCGCAGCCTTCTGGTTATCAACCAGCACCGTTTTCACACAACCACCGAAGTAGCGGAAGGCGCGAACCAGTGATTCGTAGGTATGCTCAGCATCCTGTTTTGGTGCGGCGAAGACATGGAAGCGGCGGAAGAACCCCAGCGTATTAACCGCAAAGTTAACTTTGCACCGTTGCCCGGCAACCAATTGCTCTATAAAACCTGTATGCCAACAATACAGTGGTCTACAGTATATTTTATTAGGTAGTTTTAAGGGAATAGCTATAACTCGGTTTGATAATAAATAATGTAATTAAATTCAGGCAATAGCTTCTTCGTATAGAGCATCAGAGAGAAGGTGCTCTATACGTCTTCTCCCTGCCTCCTGAAACAGTTACGTCACCCCGCTCATTTGTTGCAGCCTCAGCACATCATCTTTGTCCATACCCAGGTCTGTACCAATTTTCTTATCCCTCCCCTTGACGGGACTGGTCCCGGACAATGTCTGATATTGATGCAATATGTTTTTTCCTCTGGCACGATTATGACGAATTGTCGCAGCTATGGTGCGGCCTGCCCATTAATACAGATGACAGGAAGCCATCCCCATATACAATTCACGCATATATGTATATTGTACATAAATACTACGCTTCCCAGTCAATAAACAACACGGAAAAACGTCGTGTTTCCTCCGGGCGTTCATCCGCAACCAGATGAAATAAAACAGTAGAATTTTGACATCCAGAAAAGTCAGACAAATCTCAGCGAAAGTATCAAAAAACAGTTAATCCGTCCCACGGCCGCCTGAAAAATACTTCACCTATTATTTTGAACTTAACAATTAATTTTCATGCAATGCCGTAAAAACAAAAAGAGCGAACACAACTGACATCGAACTTTAATAAAATAAAACTAAAACAACAGCAAAGTAAAAACATTAAGTATTTCGCAAAACTTTCAGATTTATAAAAATATCAGAGCTGCACTTTATAAGGTAAAAGAATGCGAATAAAACACGAAATTATAATTACTAAAAGTGTGGGCGACAACTGGAGTTTAATATAATGCGATATTATAGTCTAACTGATTACCATCGGCATGATCAATCATCACAGTTTCTGAACCATTTGAATGAATCAGTACTTACCTATCGTCAGCTATATATTTATAGCGATGCTGTTTTAACCACTGCCAAGGAGTTATAGAGTAATATTTACTAAAACTTTGTATAAAATAAGACAAACTATTGTAACCACATACCCTTGATACAACATAAATGTTATCCATCCCGCACCTCATCAAACCAATTGCTTTTTTCATACGTACGTCTGTGACTATCCGACTGAATGATGTCCCTTCACTATGTAGTTTTCTTTTAAGCTGACTGCTACTTATACACAACATTGATGCGACATCAGACAAATACCATTTCTTTGCCAGTTCTGAGGCGATAATAGCTTCAACACGTAATGAGAAGTTATTTAGCCCACCTAATAATACTGGCAGGAGCTGTTTTTTTTCATTAAGATAATCCAGCAATACGAATAATACAGATTCATAAATATGAGTATTGCCATGTTCATCTATCAGAGATATTAGAGATTTCAGAACGGTACCATATGCTTTCTTTCTGAAAAAACGATTTTTCCTGTTGGTCTTACGAAAAGCGTCTGCATTTGAAAGTCTGATATACAAGTAGTCACTAACAAACTGACTGGGTATATCAATAAATCTCACATATCCTTCACAGGAATTCATGAAACAGGAAATATCATTTTTCTTTATGAGAAGGACTTCATCTTTATGGAAATACACATCCTCATTATAAAATGAAATACAGAATGCTCTTAACGTAATGACAAAGCAGTATGAAAACATCATAGATCAGGTGTTACCAATAGATACCAAGCAAATGAGTCTAATTACTGCATTAATAATAATGCAAGCTATTAATGCAGTAATAATACGGACAAAACAACACAAGTCTGAATTATATATGTGTGTCAATGTTGACTGTCTTTCTCATTCGTGCTGACAGCCTCTGTCAGTTCAAGCCTTTCAGTGAAATATTTAACCTTAATATTCCCCATTATTAACTGTTGTGTATTTGTTGACTTTTTTGTGTCTATTTTTGTAGATTTGTCAATGGCATGACGTCTTTCTGAGGGGCTGTAAAGTCTTCATATAATATTTTCTCCCGTATTATACTATCTATTGTGACTTATATGATAAAACTTACCACTTATAATTGTGTCCTAATGCGCAATGCTTTTCACGTCGTGAAATACTATTTGCTGCTACTTTTTATATGTTATAAACATGAATGTTTTTATACAAAGCATCATTATTTACACTATGCATTTTTTATTCACCTTACCATGTAAGATGGTACAGATGATGTGAGCCAGTTCAAATAATACAGACTGTCTGTGATTTTTAAGCTTTTACTGAGCATTTTATTGACGGTTATTTATTAGTGAATATTATGTTCTATAGCGGTAGTTCGTCAATACTGTTAGAAGGCTACTCCAGCAGCGGCAGAGCACTCAGGATACTTTTTCGCCACCTGCATTGATGATGTGTTTAAATCCAGGATGGCGCAAAACAGCGTGCTGTTGCTGGTGCAATTGGGTTGCATATCCATTTCCCCGAACAACAGGGATGTTTCGGCCAGCCAGCTATAAATGGCGGTTATGCTCATGATGCCATCCCTAGCATAAAAAATATCATATTTTCGCTGGAAGAGAATGACTGACCTGTTATATCTCCGGCAGGGTCATGCTCCTGCACGATAAAAAATAATGCTCGTTATCATCTGTGATGAGCCTGAATTTGCAGCCCGAGATAAAAAAGTAGCCGAACGCCTGCACGATTTGACGCCCTTTATCGTAGTAAATCATCTTGGCATTACTGATTTAGGGGTAAGACTTTGTCGTGCAGTATACCATCCCTCCTCCAGCCTTTCCCGTAAGCAGGGTGTAACCAAAGAACCGCTTTTGCTACTTAAAAATGTGCGAGGACTTGAACTGCTTCCGTAACACGCTCACTGCAGATGTTCCTGCTCCAGCTCAAAGCGCTGTTCCGACGGTTATTTCAACTGGTGACGCTCCCGGAGTCAGCCACATCGGCTATCCAAAGATCCAATAGATGATTCACAAGAGTGAAGCTGTCGAGCCTGCAGTACGGGACAAAAAAACTCTCTGTGAGATATATTTCATCATCTGCTCGACCTTACCTCTGATTCTGGCCCTGCCGCGAACGGTAGCCCCGTGGCAGGAAGTCACAGTAGTCGGCCAGCAACAGGAATCCTGTGTTAAACACGACTTTCCCGTTGTTATTCTTCAACACAACTGCCTTCGGGTTATCAACCAGCCCTATTTTCACACTGACACCGAAGTAGCGGAAGGTGCGAACCAGAGATTCTTAGGTGTGCCCAGCATCCTGTTTTGGTGCGGCGAAGACATGGAAGCGGCGGGAGAACCTCAGCGTATAAACCGCAAAGTTAACTTTGCACCAGAGCCCGGTAACCTCCACCTCAACTTCGCCTCAGTCATGCTGGAGCTGGTATCCTAGCTTTCTCCTTTCAGTTCGAACATATATCCTCAATGGATCAACCGGTCTGCGCCGCCATTGTCTCATCCACGATGATGCTGCCCCACATGCTGAACTGAATGATTACTAGTTACTCAGAACATTACTGAAAAATTGAGGTAACAATGTAACAACCTGCTCCTCCATCAACTTTTTATGTTGTACCTGAATTTTTCGCGCCAACTCACCTTTTGGCCCATTCGTTTGTCTTTATTGGATGGGGAGCCAAATATATAAAATGCAGACCTTTTCTACCCTCTGGCGCTAACAAAACAGCACAAGAGGGTAAAAGTCACAATAGACAATAATTTTCCGAATCAAAAATCTTTTGAAAAAACATGCAATACTGATATATTGGAGTTTTCTACATTTAAAGAATAACTCTCAGATAAGGATTTTACGATAACATTACCATCTACTCTTACCAATATAGTCACCGATGTACCAAAGCCTTTTTCTGGTATGTTATCAAGAAAGTAAGGAAAAGTAGAAACATTGTCGCGAGAAATAGTAATCTTACTACCTATTTTTTGTTCAGATGATGAGTACGTTATTAAAGACTCATCAAAACTTTCCGCCAGATAATTTACCAAAAAATCATTATTCATTACTCCCTCTACGCGCGGCATTGGATTATTTGTAAGTAATTCAAAAACTTCTACAGCTTTTTTTACCCCTGTTGTACTTGTAAAACCAGCTAAAGGTATTGTTGTACCTGTATGTACCTTATAAAGGTATCCTCCTTTTCGAGCAACAATTGTTGTACAACCGCTCAAATTTCCGCTTGTAATGATTACCGGTTTACCTTCCTGCACTTCTTCAAGTGCTATTTTTATACCATTTGCCCCTCGAGCAGAATTTGATACACGAATGATGCTTGTTTCATTAGTGAGATTATACTTCTTCCAATAAGTTGAGCCGAGCGAGGATGCGTCTGATAGAATTTCTCCAGTATAGGTGTTCAATGTGGGAATACCATTCAACCCCACTGTACTATTATAGAAATATTGATCATAGCCAAAGTCATCAAACCGGTTTTTTTTGATGTAGAAAAAGCCACGTAGTTACAAAACAGCATGAGAAGATACAAAAAACGGATACATCGCACGCTCCCGTGTAGATCAAAAACTCGGCAAGGAATTAAATATATCAATATTACCACGATTTAATTTCTGTAAGTTAAGCCTTGATGTACTTTCGATATTTTCTTTAAAATATCTCAGAGATAACAACTTGTGTATAATTGATATATTAGGTGGAGTTGATGGCTCAGGGAAATTAAATCTCCTGTCAACCACAGCCAGTACTTCTACTGGAGCCTCATCAGGAATTGCCCAGTGATTAACATGCGAAACGTTATTATTGTTTATATATTTCACTTGCACTTTTATGACTACAAGAAAATGTCGTCTGCTTGCCGCATCTGCACTGTTAATATTTGAAGTATATTCAGTAAAACCTAAACTCGACTGTGGGCCTTGCCCCAACAAAATCTCATGCAATTCTTCGGTGCTTCCTCCTGCCGTATGATAACGGGCAATATTCCACGCTTCTTCTTCAGTTGTTCCTCGCATCAAGGTTACAAGTCTCTCCCCAAAGTTTCCAGCTCTTTTAACGTAATTAACAATCTCCATTTCTGGCGTTGGTTGCGGTAGTTTTGGGGTCGAATTAGGATATAAAAGAGAGCTATCATCATTAATAAATGATAACGAAGACCCCGGTACTGCAGAATATGGTTCATCTTTGAAAAATATAGGGAGTTTGAGACTTTCAAAATCGAACGATTGCCCCCCCTTAAGCCCACCACCTCGAGTCCAGAAAATTTTATCATTGTATTCGGTACGATAAATTCTTCTGGATGAAATTTCATATCCTGTTTCAATGTCAACTTCATAGTAGATGCCGCTCAGAGAATTCCCTTTTACAGCGACGATTTTATTATCTTCATCACTAAGCTTTACAATATTGACATGCTGCCCAGAACCTTTAAGCTCAACTTCTAATACTTTAGTTTCTGATATACTATTTTTATTAATTCCATATTCCTCCAAAAACATATCGATATTTGTTTCATTCAGAGTCCTGATCTCATGCTTTGTATATCTACTAAGTATCTTCTGGTTTGTGCCCGCCTTACTAATCAAAAACGGAATTGCAAAAGATAACCCAAGCAATGCTGCATTTGTGGCTAAACCAGGGATAGCAGAACGACGTTCTTCATAAGTATCACCATTAATTAACTGATCAAAACTGATCCCCATACTGGAAGCAATAATCCCCAGTCCAAGCGTAACAGACACCTCCGGAATTGCGACATCAAATATAGGAGTCATTGATAAAATAGTCTGAAGTATGGTCAGTGCATAATCTCGTTGAGCCTCACTGTTTGATTTTATAACGATATCACCATCACTAAAACTACGTTTCTTGACAGAAAATGCTACGGCATCGAAAACATCTTTATTATTAATCCTTTTATTGGAGTACAGAAAGTAAGATTCATTAAAAACGCCATCATTTTCTATTGCATTGAGCACTGAATTTACACCCGCATAAGTAATTCCATCTTGACGACTATATAACGAAAAATGCTGGGATAGTAACTGTTTATTGTCGTTCTCTTTAATTAGATTTTTAAGACTAATTCGTAAATCAGCAATATTTTTTTCGAATAAAAAAGGTTTTTTTGCGCCAGGAATAAAAAGCATTACCCGTTCATTGTTCTTGGCCACAAACATATCAGAGGAGTAATACCCATAGATATCAAAGAAGAATAATGATATATTATCTCTACGATTCAATGCGCTAATAGAGAAATTATATTCATATTCATCAATTTCTCCGTTTTTATAAAGATATAAAGCTGAGGAAATATAATAATTTTTTAGTAATAACTTAAATTTATCATAGTATTTCGACCAATAATCTGACAGAAATCGACCATAAATGCCTGAAAAATCACACCCTTTCAAAAAATAAAGGTATTCTGAAGGAAGCATTTTCTCTTCATTTTTTTCGTTAAACATATCTGCACTGCTTGTTTTATAGATTCCCGCACTTGCATTTGCATCATCAAAAACATCAAAATGATAGCCAATATTAATAAGTGCGGCTTGAGTGAGTGTCAGTACTCCTGTTTTATATTTTCCAAGATGATCCCATCCGGTGTAAGATCTACTATTACTCCGACTTTGAGAAAATTGTATAAAATAAGTGTTATCAGGATCCACTTGACTAAACCAAGGTAAGTCTGTTTTGAAACAACGCCTAATGTAATCGCTAACTACTCTTTCTGGCGAAGGGAAATTTGATACCAACTCATTGTACTCAAGAAGATATTTTTGTTGCCATTGAACGTTCATAATATCACTAAATCCTCAGTCAAACTCAATATTTTACTACACCTTGCTACCATATCTAATCATTAAGCTATAAGGGAGCATTTATTATACGCATTGTGATCTTACACACGTAATATGGACACCGCCCTAAGCGAGGTTCTGGTTATCAAATTGTTCAGAACTAAGACCGCCACACCAACTGTGCCGTCGCCAACGATTGTAATCACATTCGATATAATTAAACACTGTTGCTCGCATTGTTTCCCGGCTAATAAAGTGTTCTCCGTGGATACATTCCACGTTCAGCGAATGAAAGAGGCTTTCCACGCAGGCATTATCGTAACAGCAGCCCTTTGCGCTCATACTGCTCATTAGATTATGCCGCTTCAGCAAGGCCTGATAATCTAATGAGCAATACTGGCCTCCACGGTCCGTGTGAACGATAACGTTCCGTGATCTCCTACGCCGCCACAGCACCATCTGCAAGGCATCGCAGGCCAGTTGCACCGTCATGCGTGGCAACATTGACCAGCCAATAACGACACGTGACCACAGGTCAATGATCACTGCCAGATACAGCCAGCCTTTATCCGTACGTAGTAGAGTAAGAGGCAGAACGTAGTCGGACTAATTCCCTGCCTCTCCTCCCCGAACCAGACGGGCACCTTTCAGCGCATCCGGCTCTCCGTTTAAACGCTGGCGAACGCCATTGCCACTTCAGAGTAACGCGATATATATGTGTTTCTGGTTTCCGTCCTCAGGTAAGGGTTACCTTCTGGCAGACGCCAGCGGAACCGCTTCTTGCCTTGCCCGCCAACAGGTACAGGATTTCGCCACTGAGCTTGCCGTGGTTGGTTTTACCAAATAAAACTCACGTTTTACTCTGACCCGATTTCGGTGATTTACACCACCACCTCATCATGTAGGCAATACCTTTACGATATTTTCGGGCCAGCCAGTGAGCCTGCTTCCAGAATACCACTCGGTCGATATAACTGAATACTTTGGCCTTAAAATCAACGAACTGATAGAACGCAGCCCAGCCTTTCAGTTTCTGGTTGAATATATCAACCATATCGATTTTGCTTTCACTGTAATTACCTGATAACAAAGCCGTCGTTTACATGGGTGATTCTGGTCTTGTCCATGTTCAGCCTGAGCTTCAGGCTGTCTTCGAGCCCCCCAGCATTCTTCCCTGATGGCTTTCGCCTGTGCTTTGGTACCCTTGACGATAAGCACGAAGTCATCGACATGGCGACAATAAGCAACGGCAGGTTTCCATTGCCAGTTTTCTTTGACAGCAGTACTTCGGCCTCGCTGGATACTGTGATTCCTGTACCAGCGCTCCTTTCTGGCTTTTCCACTCAGATAGCGCTTATTCAGATACTGGTCGAACTCATTCAGCATGATGTTCGACAGCAACGGCGAGATCACACAGCCCTGTAGCACACCTTCACAGGCCTCCCGGAAGAGACCGACATCAACATGCACGGCCTTGATGGTTTTCCACTGTAAGCTCATAAAGCGTGCGTCACTGCTCCTGCGGCGGAGCGCTTTCATCAGCAGCCGGTGATGTAATGTGCCGAAGTAGCTGGACAGGTCACCTTCAATAATCCAGCGCCCCCGTGTTTCCCCGCAGTCGGTGAGCTGTAATTTCACCGTGCAGATCGCGTTATGGACTCTGCGTTCAGACCGGAAGCCATACGAGAGCGTATGAACATCACTCTTCCATATCGGCTCCATCACCATCAGCATGGCCCGCTGAACAATACCGCATCGCTGGGATACCCAGTGGTCGCAATTTGCCGTTGCTTTTCGGGATATAACCCCATCTGGCTGGCATAGGCTGGTAGTGACCAAAGATAAGTTCTTCGCTGAGCCTTTGCAGCTCAGCAGACCGTCCGGCCTGTAGCTTTGCTGTGTTCACACCGTCAACACAGGGAGAGTGTGCTCCCTTTGACGAAAACGTGAGCCGCGCCGCTTCAGCCAGCCCTTCTGATTGGGTTATCAGACGCAGCAGTTGTGAAATCCGTCTGGATGGATCGTGACCGCCCATGTGGCAAGCTTGCGTTGCATTTCGCTGATTATAAAAGGTCTTCACCTCATTAGGTCAGTTAGTTTTCTCAGCAAATACATTTAAACTGCTTCCCTTCGCCATGTAATGGACTTTCCCCATCGTGGACTACAACGGAAGCTCCGCCAGCCAGCGTGTCATCGGAGCCATGCCCCCTTAGCATCCGTCGCTGACCTTCCCTGGTTTACCGGCCTAGACTCAGACATACTGAGGGGGGCCGCCCGTCGCACTCTTTATCCTTGCTTGCCGCAAATTGGCAGGGAGCAGCACTCTGAACTGTGAAAAAAACTGCTGACCCGATATTCAGCGTACATATCTGTATATCTTCGTCCGGTAACGGCCATTTGTCGTTACCGATCCTCCCTGCATGACCTGTCAGATCACGTAGGCCATGGTGACATTTTCACCCCACAGAGGCGGATTAACGGGTCCATGTTCTTCAGCCTTTCAGCACTTAACCTTGAGGATCATCTCGGCTTAGTGATC
>ENA-UOZI01000169-UOZI01000169.1-food-metagenome-genome-assembly--contig:-NODE-169-length-24511-cov-16.061948_pt1 | contig 24511 bp, 33 predicted proteins | sample MGYA00249871_ERZ772729 | MGnify/ENA primary metagenome ERZ772729 (study PRJEB29005, sample SAMN08379449) | food metagenome | isolation source: cheese - non spiked | study: EMG produced TPA metagenomics... | reverse complement strand
TGCGCGGTATTTACAACCATGCTCAGTATCTCGATAAGCGCAGAGAAATGATGCAATGGTGGGCGGATTGGCTTGATGAAAAAGTGGCATAGCGCCACCTACATCCCTGGGAAATCATCAAACTAACCTGCACGCGCATCGTTGATGATGCACCCATCCCATTTTTTTGATAGGATTAACACGAGAACAGAAAGAATTATATCTAATTGTTTTTAAAGCGGAAATTTTCATACCATCTTTTCCATTACCGTTTTTATATAAATGTAATGAAGTATAGCTTTAAATGATTTAACATCAGGATATTATATAATCCCTAATGGTCGTGAGCGTTTTTATGTTTGACTTGACGTTTATTATCTTTATTTTATCTTCCATCCCTGTATTTTTTGTTTTTTGGATTGCCGGAAGGTTTAAGAATGAATTAGTTGCAGACTCTTCTTTTGGGTTGCGAGGTGATGACAATTTATCTTGCCTCAGGGGGTTGGCGGCTGTCATGGTCGCCCTTCACCATTCAGTATATATGTTCAATTATCTTTATCATGATAAATGGAGTATATTTTTGAATGATGGATTTACGGCGAAGTCAAGCAACAATAGTTTATTGGCTATTGCATATTTTGGCTCCATTCCAGTCATGATATTCTTTATGATTACAGGGTTTCTCTTCTTTAGAAAAATAATAAACAAACCAATAAACAATGCTGCAATATTTTTGTCGGCGCGAGTTAAGAGACTAATTCCAATGTATGCATTCATGGTGCTTTGCGTTGTTTGTGTTTCTGAATTAATTCGACCCAACGATAGCATTGGGATTCACAACATTATTGTTGAAGTTGGCCGATATTTTACGTTTGGTATAATTGACCCTAATGGCCTTACACCTTCTATTCATGGATCTTTAATCGTTGGCGGGGTTATCTGGACTCTTGCATATGAGTGGGGTTTTTATATAATTTTACCATATATCTCTATGTTCGTAAAATCAATAAGAGATGCATGTTTTTCGGTAATAATTATGCTTTTCTCGGTATTAATTGCTTACCGCCAAGAGCTTATCAGTGAAATGTTTGCCACTCTTCTCTTTTGCTTTATTGGTGGCTTTGTTGCAGCGCTAGCTTCTGGTTACCTAAAGAACAACGCTATCAAACAAGCCAATAGCGTAATGATGACAATTGTGTACCTTTTATCGCTTATTGCTGTCGCATACTGGCAGGACTTTAACATTTACAATGTTTACATAGTGATTCCGCTATTTTTGTTTTTTTTAAGTGCGTGTACTGGCTCCAAAGCTTTTCAAATTATAAACACCAAGTTCTTCAAGGTGGCGGGTTCTGTAAGTTACAGCATTTATTTGATGCATGGCTTAAGCATGGTAATGACCTTTAATTTCATTTCAAGCTCATTAAACTATACTGAGTTTGCAGCAATATCTTTATCAATTTGTGCAATGATAAGTTGCTTAACTTACTTATACATTGAAAAACCCGCAATGAAAAAAACAGTTTAAAAACAATTAGTTAAAATATTGGTCTCTCAGCAAATGCTGAGTGACCAATGAAGTTAAGCTGGCTTAATAGGCCATTCTATGTCGGGAGCCTTGGTAACATTAATAGCTTCCAATTCATCAAGATAATCCAGCCATGCACCATACTGATATTTTTCATCATTACGGAGCCGACCCATAGCCGCTTTTCCAGGCCATTGCTTGCTGTTCATGTTAGAGTTGGCCTGTTCAATAAGAATCTGCCTCTTGCGTTCTGCTGCTGCTACCTGCTCATCATGAGTTAGTGCTGGTAGTTCACCCCATTCCGGATAACCATCTTTTCCAGCGATGCGGACCTTCCCAGTTGGCGGTTCCTTTGTATATTCTGTAAATATATCTTCGTCACATTCAACACCATCAGTAGGCCAGCAATTTCCAGAAATATAATCTTCTTTCATTGATGTTGGATAGAAAGCGTTATTTATTGCACTGTACACATATTTTTTCATTTTATTTACCTATAGCTATCCATCGACAATAAGTTGTATTGCTACCTGATGGCTGGGAACCCATTAATCTAAAACCAAGACCGGTACTAACGGGTGTAGCAGCAAAAGAAGGAATTGAATTTACTGAAGATTCCGCATTATCATACGACACAACAATTTGCACGGTTGAGTAGTTGGTAAATGCAATGGGGAAATTTATAAAAGTGGGAGATCCAATCGCTCCTGCCACTGAAATACCACGTTGAAAGATAGTTCCATCAGGGTAACGACACCAGCCATTTCCACTTGTAAAGCTAGACATGTCAGGAATTTGATTGGTGCCGGTCCCTACATTTCTTTTAGCCGCTTCTCCTAAACCAAGATATGAAAAAGCATCTTTCCACCCGGCACCATTGCTGTTTGGATCAGATAGATTTCCTTCTGTTGTGTTAATGAATATTCTTTCCCCATCGTTCGAGATGAGCATCGCCCCTGACGGATATCCAGAAATCTCCGAAGCAAATTCAGAATCAAAAGTATTCAGCGCCCCGCTGCTCGACCATCTACCCAGAGCAGAAAGTTCGTATAAAATTTGGTTCATATCCTGGCCTTTTGGCGGCAAACCGCCAGCAGATTTCAGGATCATTGTTATTGGAGGAAACCCCAGTTCATACGATGCTGAGTTATCTCCTGCAGGAGTGGTTGGCAATATTACCCCTCTCTGTCCATTAACTCCAAATGGCTTAGGTTGTTTTTTAGGTGAGTCAGAACGATTCATGCTTAATTCCTATAAAATGTGCCATCATTAAACGGATAGGCATCAGATGCAAAACCAAAATAATGGCTAATGATTTTACGTATATTTACCAGAACACCACTCGGAACGGGCATCACCTCATAATTCGTGAGAATAGATTCTTCGTATGGCGCAAGCTCAAATTCAAACGTTATTCCTATTGTCATATCTCGATAATTTACGCAATATGCTCTCCCTCTTTGATAAAAAAGTATTTTTAGAAATTTATTTATATCTGTAATGGTGGCTATGCTTATGTTGGCAAATGCCTTGCAAAAAATCAATGTTCTGTAAGCGTCATCCCCGAGCCTGACATTTGTTGTTTCCTGCACTCCACCATAAAAAGGAGAATCATTAAATGGTGAAGGATAATCAGTGCTTCCATCGTCAGCCTCACTAAATCCAAATGAGTCACTGTCAATTGGAGCGACGATGTATCTGCTTATACCTACTATTTTCCCCCACATATCAAGGCCAAAAGATTCACACGTTGTCAAATCCCATACCTTTTTGATGAATTCATCTGTGAAGTCATCTAGGCTTACCGCCTGATTAAAAGTGTCAATGACAGATAATAGTTTTTTGCTTGCCGAGTATTGGGTAAGAATTGTGTCTTCCCACATGCTGCTCCCCCTACGATAATGTAACAGTGATATCTGATTCCTGAATGGTTGGAACCTGGTCTATGCCCATAGTCACAGCGGGTCCGTATAGTGAACCGTCTATGGAAATTTCAAGAGACAAAATTCCAACTGTATCAGGAGATATTGAAATAACAGGGGCATAGTATTTACCAGCATTTATCGTAGAACCAATTCGTGCCTTTCCAATACCCTCATACCCTCCATTGAACACGGTGACAACCATTTCCTTTACTTGTTTAGTAATATCACTTGGGGGATTTAGTGAAGAATCGATATTTACCTTAAAGTAAACCCGCGTAGGTGATGCCTTTTGCCATTGCATTACGTAAGATGGATATGGCGGCATGTAATTAACGTTATCGTAAACAGTGAACGTTGTATCACCATTCATATTGGCGCCGGGGTTATAAGTATTGAATATTGACTCAGCAACATCAGTATCAGCCCCGCCATAAACACAAATATAAACAGAATGCGCAAGAATCGGGAAATTCGTTGTTCCTTTATTTACTGTTTCTGCAGTTCTGTTTGACCATACGTAAGCATCAAGCACACCATCTGTCGCAAGTAACGCAGCTAATGTAGACGCATCCTGATTTCTGCTGTTTCTGGCAACTGATTGTCTCCGGCGAGTTTCAAAGGCGATCCGTGATTCAACATCAACACCAACGACCCCAGGGCTGATATTATTTACAGCATCCCACCCGGAAACGGCTCGATAAATCTGATTCAGGGAGCCCGCTGCACACGGAATTGGTCCGGTTGTTGTGTTGACAAACTGCACATCAACAGAGCCTGATGAGGGTATTACGGCATTGTCAATTGACTGATATATATACCCGCTCGTATCCACAGCGGTACTCCCTGCTGGTATTGTTGTTCCAACCTGACCAATGCATGTTGCCGTAACAACTGTCCCCTGAGCAGCGATCCGTTCCATAAAGTAAATCCGGCCAATCCCGTCCTGGAATCTGCCAGTTGAAAAGTCAGGGTTAATTTGATTAAACAAACAAAGAAGCTTGTCGTATTCCTGAGCGATAATTTCAGTATCAGACTGTGCGATCTGCCCTTGCGGTGAACTCAGTGACTGACTTGCACCACCACCAAGAGCCGTTGACATGTCTGTAAGTCTTCCCGCCAGCACATCCGCTATGTCGGGAACTGAAAGACCGTTTTCAGTGATGGTTACATCAGGAACAGCCGTATTTAATATCGTCATAAGGTGGCCTGTGCAATATTACCATTGATATCTGTAACGCGGATTGTGCCGCGAGTTGTGCGTGTATTCTTGTCAAAGAAAACTGATGCCAGAGCATCCTCAACGACAGGTAATTTGAGTGCTTCAGCCTGCATTTTCTGAGCAATAAAACCAGGAGATGGTCGCCTGCCAAGAACTTCTGCCTTCCATGGAATCCCAAGCGTATTATCGTAATAACACTCTCCAGAAAACACCAGGCACGCACTGGCGACATCCTGAGCAACAGAATATGATTCTTCTGCGATCGCCAGATTGCCATTTCCGTCAAGCGTCAAGTCCCACGTAGAAGTGTCCAGTTGCATAGTTCTGTATGTCATGTCGGTTTATCCGTTGCATTGGAATTTATTGTTGCCCCACCACTTTGTACACCTGAAACAGAATGTTTGTGATTGTTATAGTTGTCCCTTAAATTTTTAACAGTAGATGACTGTGAACTTGCGTTATCCTGAATATCACCGCTAACTTTAAGTAAAGGAGTATTCATGTTGACTCCATCAGGAGCATCAATATTTAACGATGAACATTTAATATTTAGTGGGTTAGGCGTGGTTATGTTTATTGCACCATCAGCAAATTCAATGAATTGAGTGGGTGCAATATTTAATACCCCACCAAGATAAATTGCATCAGATTTACTGTGTCGCCTTTTGCTTCCAGGTACTGATTCTTTACGATTTTTTCTTACCAGTGATGTGTCTTTGTCGCATATCGCAATCAGACCAATATCACCCGCCACAGGGTCCATAATTACAGCGCTGTTTCCTCTCTGCAACCGCCATACGGGAAGATCATATAAAACCGAGTTAGAAATCATTTTTCCTGTACGGTCTGTTCTGGTTAGCAAAGGAAGAGCATCAACAACTAAATCTGGTGCCTCACCCCTGACTTCCTGAACTCTCGCTAACTCAATGAAAAAATATCCAGACATCAGCATCTCAAAAATATATTCCTGAGATTGTGCCTCACTTACCTGAGCAGGCGTTGGAGTAAATAGTTGCTTATCCATTATTCTGCTGTGCCTCTGCTCTTTGTTCTGCTGTTCTGGCGGCAATACATATTGAGTGCCACGAACCATTTGGCATCCATGATGACAATTCATGCCGAACGGAGGTTAACTTATACCTTCCGCTTGCATGTGGTAGTTCTGTTTTGATATCCACATATCTTCCAATGCAAAGGAGAGATGAATATTGCGTCTGAAACATCAGTCCCCCATTTGAAAATACAGGATATCCAACAAGTCCGTATTCTCTGGATATAAACGGAATTACATCGTCTCTGTTTTTTTCTGAAGGCCAGAACTCTACTTTTGTCGGTGGCGTAGCTGACATCGCCAGTCCATAATCTGAACAGACCCTATAAAGTTGCTCAAAAACACTTCCTTCAAAATGCGGACTTCCTGATGTTGTCATCCCTTTTACATTATTAAACACAGCTTCATAACCTGCACTTGCACAAATGGATGAGATGACATCTTCAACACTTTGCGCCCCCTGTGCTGTAAACGGGCTTGCTGGCATGTTCTGCAAATCAACATTAGAAGATGCTGTTATCATCAGACTGCTTTCAGGAGCAGAATTCATGTTTGCTATTGATGAAAGCATCGTGCCAGAGAAAACAAGAGAATCATCAGCAAATACTTCAACATTTAACTTCTGCCCTTCTCCAACAATACCATCAGCCTTCCCTGATATATCAGCAAGCCTTTCAATTCCTAACCCGTAAAGAGATATATCAGCCTGAGAACCTCCCCGACCTGTAACAAAGTTCAGTGATACTGTTGACTTAACATTTCTTATGGAGATTTTATTGTTTCCATTTTTATCAAATGCTGATGATTCATTCGTGAAGTCAAACCGAAGACTGTGATTTTTATACAAGCTCGTTTTCCTCGATGTAGTACAGCAAGTAACGGCTACCCAAACCTTCCCATTGCGGATCCGATTCCCCATCATTATCAATGAAAATAAGGTCTCCCTTAAATCCAAGGTAGGAATATCTTACCATCTTATTCCCATACAGACATGGAACGCCCTGCATAATTGGGACTTCATTAACAGTTAAATCCATGTACATAAAACTCTGTCGCTGAACAAGTTTTATATTACATTGCTGACCAGCCAGACTTACCGAAATGGACTGAGATTTGCTGGGAAGAACAGATACTGTAATCATGTACTCGCCTTAACTATATTTTTTGCAATGTCTGCCGCTTTTTTTGTTGCGCTGTTTGTGACTTCGAGTATTGGTTTGGATACCGTATCAAGAGCGCTCTGGAATTCAGTCTTGATTGTGTCTGAAATTTTTCCAGTGATTCCGCCAACAGATGACTTCAGTGATGACCATGATTTACTTAGTTCATCGACAGTGGACTCCCTGGCTCCGCCGTTGGTTATTTGCGGATCAACTCCTACATCTCCCTGTGACTTATTGTTATCCGTTGGCTTCTGTTCTGACTGAGATCCAGAGAGGATAACCTCCATTTGTTGAATGACCTCCTGAAAATCAAGATAAACCGTCAGAAGAGTCACCCCTTTTTGAGAGTTAACTTCGTAATAGTGGTCAACAAGGTCGAAACTCTCCAGAGTTTCCTTTGGCGTTTCAATATCGTATGTTTTTGCAGAGGACAGCATCGTTTTGATTGTGTTCAGCGTGCTGTTCTGGCTTGTGAATGTGAGATCGAAAATATTCGGGATATTGCCGGAAAAACCAGTAAGACCATTTACGATGATTGCACATCTTACTCTGGCGGGTTCTTTAACTTTGTTGATGGACTGGTATTTCCCTTTCTCCACCGGAGCGTTTGTTATTTGCGCCCTTCCGCTTGGCTGTACGGATGCCATACCACTGAACTCAAGAGCAACCTCGCCAGTTTCCCTGTCACGAATCACATACTGAGGATGCAGAACGCTGTCGATGATCGAAAGCGGAGAGCCACCACCGATAGCATTGAATATGTCTGCTGTGTTTAAATCGATTATGCCCATCTACTCTCCATTAAACAAAAACCCAGCCGAAGCTGGGTTGGTTTTTATAAAAAGATTTAATTAGGCTGCGGTAGAAACATTAACTAGATTTCTCAATACTTCAACTCCTTTTGAGTTGTAGCGGAATGCTTCCACCTGTTTGCTGGAATGTGCAGATTTATCCAGGAAGAACTTCCCGTACTGCTCAGTTTTGAGGTTGTTTGCGTTAGCAATGCGACCAATCTTGTTGGCCGTTACTCCAAGCTGCTCTGCAACCTCCCCTGCTGAGTAGTAATGCTCTTCTATTGCTGGAAGAGGTATTGCATTAAAACCAACGATCGGGTTGATTATGTTTGCTGCCGCAGTCTGCTTTGCTTCCGGCGCAAGATTTGGCATCAAATCGAACAGATTGGTAACAGCTTCAACCGTCATTTTCAATGTTCGCGCCTGGCGATACTCAACAAGTCCACTCGACGATTTACCGCTTTTAATGTGCGCTTCCTGCATACTTTCAAGTTTGTCTACAAGTGTTCGGCGAACTGCTTTAGATTCGCGAGCAGCAACACGAAGCGCCTGCTTGATAGTCATGGAGATAACATCAATGTCAGCCCCGTTTTTCCGACCTACACTTTTTGTGTAGGTCTCGCCCTCCAATTCATCCTCAATTTTCTCGATGAATTTGTTGTTACGTACTGATGGCTCTCCACATAACTTGCGAGCTTCATTAACCATCATCAGAAGACTTTGACTGTCAATGGTTTTATCCGTGACAACGGATCCGATGTTTGCTACATTCTTAAAAGTCATTAGGCATTCCTTATGTGGTAGTAAGGGTGTGACATAGGCCGCCAGCAGCACACTGGCGGTTTTTTTTCACCGCCAGATGCGTCATTAATACAGATGAACAGAAGGCGGCAATTCTTTATTCTTAAGCCTTATCCATGCGGAAAGATTCGTTGGTCCGTCTGGCTCATTAATATCAACATCTCGTGTGTGGTTTATTAAAACGTCTCTCGCCATTCCGATAACATGCGAGAACTCATGACCATAGTCGTAGCATCTGCCGGAATAGTTCGATTGAATTTGTTTTAATGCCGGATACAGTTCGCGGAATAATGCCTGTGAACGGTTAGCATAATCCCATAGCCATACAAGGCTGTTTGCTTCTTTTGCAGAAAGCTCGTTGGTTTTCTTCTCTTGTTTGCCAATGAACTCACCTTCAAGCGGAACGCGAGCAGCAAGTGACAGTGCTTCGGTAAACTGCTCCTCACTGATTTCTTTGTACGAACATCCAAAATGGGATTTCAGTGACGACCACATGGTGATCATCGCCTTAGCCTGTTTTTCTTTTGGCAGAGACTGACCGCGACTCATGACGAGTTGTTTAATGGCTTCCTGCTGTTCAGTGGTGATTTTACCCGGCAACGCCTTTTTAGCTTTCGGTGTATTTCCGTAAGACCCCGTTTTACGAATGGATGGCAAAACTTCAGCTGTCACCCATTTGCGGAATTTGTGCGGGACTGAACCTTTATTGACGGCATCACGGCAGCGCAGAACCAATGTATACATACCTGATTCGCTCACAATGCTTAAATTCTGCTCACCACCAAGGGTGTAACTTAAAGTTACTCCCTTCTCATCGTCATCAAGTGCAGTAAGCGCCTTGCGTGAGTTAGTCAGAGTTAAAGCATCACAAACATCTTTTGCTACAAACCACGGCTCACCGCACTTGTTGATGACGCGGATTTCACTGTCGCCGAATTTGAAGATGGTGAAATCGTTTTGTGCCTTTGCTATACTTTTCATGTCAATATTTCCCGATCAGATTTGTTGATGTAGAAGCCTCGCCAGTTCCCGCTGTCGGGGCTTCGTTATTTTTAGAGAGCATTCCGCATTTTCTCCCGGTACTTCAACCACCAAGCAAGTCCCTGAACCAACACTGAGTTTTCTGACATCCCCTCTTCCTTAGCGATGCGTTTCACCTCCTCCTTAAAACGGTACGGATACCGAAGAGTTGTCTTCACTTCATTCTTTTCCATTGATCACTCCTTTTTACGTAATGGCATTATGCCTTGAAAGCAATATGCCATCATTGAATATAAATAGCAATATGCCATCATTGTTTTTTTTGAGGTGATGTTATGGCTGAAAAGCAGGTTAAAGATTACGAAAAGTTTGTTGTGCGTTTCCCTGACGGGATGAGGGACGCGATTGCGGAGAGAGCCAAACGAAACGGGCGCTCTATGAACTCAGAGATTGTGCAGATACTGGAAGATGCCTTGAATGCAGAAAATACTCTTGGGGAAATAGCAGACAAAATCAACAGCGTCTCGGTTCCGCTAAATGTTGATGCGCTAGTTCAACTTCAAGCCCAGGTTATCGCCATGCAAAAAGAAATACAGGAAAAGTTCAGAGAGCAGAACGAAAAGTTGAGAGAACTGCTAAACAAAAAACCCACCTGACGGTGGGTTTTCATTTTTACCGTCCGACTTCAGTCAACAGGCACAAACAGAGAAAACGTTACAGGTGACTAAGGCATTGCACTGGAAAATGCCGCGTTTGTTGACGCCCGGCTAACTTGCTGATTGACACTTCTGGTAAGAGCATCAACTGTTGTCGGGTTACTGTTAACAACTACCGTGCCAATAGTTGTACTGCTGCTACGGCTGTTGTCAATTTTTGATGTTGTCTGGCTTGGTGTTGAAGCGATGCGTTGCTGCTGCTGATAGTAAGCCAGCGTCTCGTTTTCTTTTGCATTAAGAGCGGCGCGAATCTTTGGTACATATTCTCGCGTTTCTTTCGGCAGGGTGTTCCAGTATTTGGATGATGGTGAATCAAACCCGGCACTGGATATGTATTTTAACTTTTTGTCTACATTGCCCATCCCCCAGTTGTAAGCCATCAGCGCATGGTTAACATTGCCTTTATAGTGCTTTAGCAAATCCCTCATGAACCTTTCAGCAGCAGCGCGAGATTTCACTTCATCAAGACGCTCATCAATCCCATCCCCGACCTTTAACCCGTACGCTATGGCAGTATCCTTCATGAACTGATACGGACCAACGGCACCTTTCGGGCTGTAAAGTTTTTTGCCACCGCTCGATTCCACCTCACGAATGGCATCAAGAAGAGAATCCATGCTTACTGGCTTTACTCCGTCAGGGAGAGGGATATCTGGCTGAATGTTATTGCCATAAATCTCATCACCCCTACGCCCAAAATCGGTATCAAACCCCATGCTGCGCATGGTATCTCCAAGTTCACGCTTAGAGTAATCAAACGATCCTTTAGCTGCCCCCTCAATGTTTTCCCTGTCATTGTAGAGATACAAACCATATGCTATTAACCCTGCTAACCATGGAGGAAGGGCGCCGCCTGTAAGTTTGCTTCCTACATATGCTGCTGCCAATAGCTTCAGAGCCTCTTCCGCACCACCAACTGCCTTTGTGAATTGCTGCGTCATATTCCCGGCGTCATTGAAAAAGCCAATGATGTCGCCATGATGTTTCTCAATCCAGGAACCAAAAGCCTTCATCCCGTCAATAACGTCTGGAGCGAATGCCATGGCTAAATTTTGCTTTAATCGGGAAAACTCTGAATCAAGTTGCCCAAGAGTGGCAGCAACCTTCTCCTGCTCTTTTACCTGCTGTGCTGTAATACGGGATTTCTTTGTTTCTGAATCGACAAGCTGCTTAAGTTCCCCTGATTTTATTTTAGCGGCATCTGTCGGATCGAACCCTGCGGCAGCCATCACCTGCATCAGGTTTTCTTGAGAATGAGTCTTGCCATAGCGAGAAAACTCAGCAAGAGCCTTGTTTGGGTCGCCGAGCTTATTGATATCTATTCCGGTACGAGCTCCAAGAATCAGCAAATTTTGTGCAGCGCCAGTAAGCCCTCCCATAACAGTCGGATCGGCAATATTTGCCAAAGCCATTCTGGCATTCCCAGAAGATGAAATGAACGAGTCACCGTTAAGACCAGCCTGGCGAAATCCCCGCTGAACACCAAACATCTTATTAACATCAGAGTCGAAAAACTTGGCCTGTTGGCTGGCCCTCACAATTTCGTTGGCAGTAGATGTAAAAAGTTGCTTAATTCCATACAACCCGGCGCCAATTCCCAAAAATCCAGCGGCTGCTGTTGTCACGTTGCGGAAAGCTGAAACAGCGGTTTTACCGAACCTCTCCGTTTCCTGCAGCTGTTTTTCAAGTTCCTTTAGCCTTTCCTTCTCAGCCCTGGAAAGATCTTTGTTTAATTTACTAACTTCATCTTTTACTTTCCGTTTTCCATTCAGGAATTCATCGGCCTTAATTGTGACCTTGTAGGCCAACTCATTGATAATCATCGCTGCTCCTGATGTTTATTCCAGACCCGATTGTTAAATGATTCCACCGAGATAATTTCCAGAAGGTTATACATATCACGAACAGATAACCGTTCCTGCAAATCGGTATAAGTGGCTTTTCCTGAACAGATAATGGCGTTCATTGATGGTGTGACGTTTACGGGGCGAACGAGTTTTGCCGGAAGAGTCTCCTCCTCCATGAACGGGTACTTCACTCTCCGGCGATCGTTAAAAAATCAAAATTGACTTTAAATACCTTATCCATTACCTGACGAATGGTTGATACCTCTTCAAAGTCGACAGGCTTCACGGTTCGCACCTGTCTGCTGCCTTCGTGTGTAATCACAATTTGCACAGTTGACATCAGGCGATCACGAAGTTTTCTGGCGACTTCCGGCGATGCAGCAGAAATAACATTCAGACCAAGGGTGGCAAGGCCAGCGCACCCCATGGCAATAACATCAGCAGGAATACCAGAGAATCCCGATTCCCCCATGGAGCGGAATAAATCCTGTGCCAGTTCGTCGGCATCCCATGCCGACATCTCTGTGATAATGAACTCCTTCCCATTGTCGCGATTATCGTCTTCCACGATAAAGGGGATTTCTTTACGTGCCATCAGATAGTGCTCCGTGTTACAGACTCAAAGTGAAATACTGCCGGGCGTGGTTGCAGTACGCGCCGACCCGGAGGAGTTGGTGTCCATGTATAAAGAACCCCGTTCACAAAATTCCACTTCGCGCCGAGAGCCGGAACTGTAAGCACCGCATTACACTGAAACGCTGAAATTGCAGTTCTCTCTGCTGCATACCAGTCATCAATCAGCGAGCCAGCATTAGATGTGGGCATCAGGTTGATGGTGAACTCTGTCGGGTTAAAGATAAAACCAGCATGGTATTTACCGTCCGCTGATATCATGTCTTCTTTGTTCTGTAGTGCGCCAGTTTCAAACATGTTATCAGCTGCGTAGTCGTCAACATCAAAACCGCCAGGGTAGTAAGCGGGTACGACGATTCGCAGCTTACTGTTTGCCGAGGTAATATCGATAGGCATGATTTATTCCCTTATAAAATCGCGGTTGAGGACATTGTGATGGACTGAATAAGTTGCCCATCGACATAATAAAAAATGACACCTTTCAGGTCGCGCTCAATGCGTGCAGAGCCTGACTGTGTCGGGATGTACAGGAACCAGCCCTGTGAATACAGCGTCGATGAGATATCTTTTCCAACTGTGTTATTCACAATTCTGGTTTGCGCATTATCAAGTTTCACGCCACGCTGAATAGCCCCGAAATTGAGAGCCTGTTCAGCAACATCAATAACAGCAGCAGAAACTGCGCCGTATCCTGTCTCATTGAACGGGTAAGACTGGTTATTGGTGAACAGGTTGGCAAAAGCACTAACCAGATTGGCATTAATCCATACCTGATTAATAAAACTGTCCAGCCATACAAACTTGCCAGTAATGGCACCATCAGATGCGTACTGCGCCATTGTTTTGTTCAGGCTGTATGAGCCGTAGAAGTTGTAACCGTTTGACTTCAGTGCCTGAGCAGTCGCCAGATCGCTGACGTTGGGTGCTAACCCTGAAAATCCACGGAACTTGAACGAGATACGCCCATTGGTGCGTGCAAAATCCACGGATGCAGCATATGCCAGTGCTGTAACGCTATACAGGTATGTTCCGTACACCGGAAAAATGTTCTCGTAGCCATTTGCCACAACCACTTTCTGCACAAAGCAATTGGCATTATTGGCTACCGTTCCTGCTGAAGTGGTGTCGTGAACAACATATCCAAATCGGTTTTTACTGCTGCTTGCCCATGCGCACAATTCTGTTTTCTGGTCATCGGTCAGTTCGACCAGCGAGTTAAACAGGATCCAGTTCTGGTTGACGTTGATGATGTTGTTCATCGTGTCTGTCAGCGTTACCGCATCAGAACCCAGTGATACAATCGCTGCGGAATCCTGCGTCAGTAACAACCCGGTAGCCAGAGCGCCAGCAGAGGCATAAGACACTTCACTCTCTGCGCCAGTAGTGGCAGAGCGAATGATGAATCGGTTAGCGATTGGCAACCATTCAACCACCACCTTGCTTGCGCCAATTCCAACCTGCAACTTGGAAGCAATGTCACTAAAACTTGTGGCTGTGGACAAATCAATTGATGTGCTAGTAGTCGACTCACCGTCAATGGAAAGGGTGATTGTTCCTGCTGGAATTGCTTTCAGTGTTGCCAGGGAAACACCTTTCAGGTTGCCGGACAGAAGATACCCAGCCACTGGTGAAGTAACAATACGATACATCAGCAGTTCACCAGGAATAACGGATGAGTTTTCGTATCCGTTAAAATACTGTTGTGCGGCGAGGAATTCTTTCGATTCACTCCCCATCAAAGCTGATACATCAGATGAGGAGTAATAAGATTGTACCGCGCCAACCGGGATAAGCTCGTTATCGGTCAACATCAGGCCGTTAGCATCAACCGCAGAACCGGCAGGCGTAACGACATTGGGCGTGATATTAAAATCTACAGATAAAGGGATTGTGCTCATGGGCGGTTATCCACCTGTTCAGTTGAAATTTCTGCTTTGTCGAAATAGTCCTGCTGGAACGACACTGTGATGTGTGCTTGCAGGGAAAGAGTTAACGTGTAACGCTCCTGCCACTGACTCTCGGCGTTGATCATCGGCGCCTGAATGGCAGGAGATGAGTAAAGCGGCGCAAGCCGTGCATCAATAGCCTTGATGATGTCGTAGCCATATCCACTGGTGAATGTTGTTTCCAGTGCAATAGCTCTATCCCCTGCCCCCTGACCATAGATATCTACCTGAATATCAGCCTGGCGAACTTCCGTATATCCCATGGTGCTTGTGTCCGGAGAGCCGGTATCTTGCTTAAGCTCTCTCGTCGTGGATAGTCTGGTGAATCGCAAAGGGGTCAGGATACAGAACTGATCTTTGGGCATTGGTACACGGTTAGCCTGAGCCTGCAGGCATTTACCAGCGATAGGTTCTATGTAGCCAGCAAGTACATCGATAATATTATCGACAGTGAAATCATTCATGGGCTTACCTGCAATACAGCAATCAGCCGGCACCAGTCAGGCCACAACTCTATTGGCTCAACAACAAGCCATTGTTCCCCGTTAATCACGAAGATATCTCCGCCCTGCTCCAGTTCTCGCTGCACACTGAAGTAATTACCATTGACGTAAATCACTTTTGCCAGCCCCTGAATATTCAATCCATCGACGTGTTGCATGTCGCCGCGACTGATTGGCTGTAGTTGAATGGTAACGTTCTGGTCAGGGAGATAAGACGGAATCGGCTTGCGACCGGGGCCGATAGTTTCACCTGCATACTTTTTCAGGATTGCCGGGATGTTGGGGTTAATGCTTGTGATCGCGTTATTGGCTATCTGTCGAAGATTCAATTTCACCTACCTCATAATCAACAGCCCTTAACATGTCCCCGGTCCATATGAGAGGCTTGTTGTTGCTCATATCAACATCAACCTTTTTCACCGGACCGAAATAGCCCGGACCACCAAAAACATCTTCTCTGGCCTTCACTACATCCCACTTAGTCATTTCCGCCCTGTTATTAGGGAATCTACTTCTTAGAAGTACTGTTACCGGGCTTAATGGCGGCTCTTGAATAGTTCGAATGGATTCCTGGATGTCTGCTTTTATGATCTCGCCGATAAGATTCAGAACAGTATCCGTATCTCCGTCATGCGATTTCATGAGCTTTTCGACCTTTTCTGACCACTCTTCAGATTTAGAAGCTATAGCATTCCTGAAGAATGGCCTTGGCGGACTTCCACTTGCCGGGTTACCAAATTCGTTAGATGCTGCAACCATTGGCATAGAAGTACCATCTGGATAGGTGGCATCTTCAAGAAACCCGACCTTCAATTGCTTTGAGGACAACTCACTACCAACTGAATCAAGGAACTCCATCACCTTATCCATCAGTACCTCCGGTAATACCCATACGGGTAATTTGATGGAGAATGCCCGCTTATATACTGGAAGGTGCGAAACGGCGCCGTAGCATTCCAGTAATCAGCCCCGTACTTTGTTTGCATGTACCATGCTGAATTTGCTGTTCCCCCTGGCATATCGGCATGAACGCTAACCGAACCCTCTGAAGCACTGTCGATTCTTCCAACCAATCCGGATGGAGACTGCCCATTCGCTCCTGAATACAAACAGGCGATATGGGCAACCAGCATATTCAGCAGCATTGAGCGTACAGCCAAATCCGACACGCGACTTGAGTCTGTGTTATCGAGATAAATGGTTGCTTGCGTGAAATACTGCTGAAGAAGTGCGTCGTCGACAGATGAGAATTCAGGATAGCGTAGCTTAAATGCGGAGGGGTCAAATATTACGACGCCCATTTGCTGCTCCCGCTATTTTTCGTCAGCCTTTTTTACGCCCGGAGCCGGATTTTCCGGGTCAAGGCCTTCGAGGCCAGTTTTTGATTCTTTCAGATCTTTACCCTGCGCATTCAGACTGCGAATATCTTTCTGAATGAAGATTGCATTATTCTGAATATACGCGGCATCCTTATAGGTCTCGATGAACTTATCCATGAAGTCTTTCTCGACCATGGTAACTCCGAAAGCCCCCTCAGGAATTGCACCATCAAGACCACGGAGGGCGGTTGTTGCCGCCCCGTTCAGGATTACTGTTTTGCCATCCAGAGTTACCTGAAGGCCATTTGGCAATTTGCAGCCAACGCTTACCATTTCTGCCATGAATTAAACTCCCAACATGCTTGCAAATGCCAGCGGCTGGCGAATGATTGCGCCCCAGGTGCCACCGGTTTTCTTTTGTTTGTACGCGGACAGGTCAACAACAACCGGATGCGCACGCATTTTTTCGGTAAATGCGCAGTAGCCGGTGTCCTGACCATCCAAATCGTCGGCGATCAACTGAACCAGTTCGCCGGATTCGGTTTTGTACTCGACAGCAGTAACAACGCGCAGGTTCGGGAAGTTTTTCTTCAGCTGATCAGACACGTTGACGTTGTACATGTTGGTCTTGGTCAGATTTGCTTCTGACTCTGGACTCATCGCCAGCGTCATCTTGCTGTCCCGCTCAACGTACCCCTTGGTCTGCTTCACTAACTGCATGTAAAGCGCCTGGATATCGTCATACACCGCCTGACCGTCTTTAGTTGCCCAGGTAGTTCCGCTGCCGGTACCCGTTGCGCCAGGGGTGATTGATGCCGGAAGGTTAGGGTCATTCAGAATGCCGTAGTTCTTCAGGCCAGCAACGCCGAAGAAGTAGGACTTGTTCTGGAACTTATTCAGGGTCAGCGCAGAAGCCGTATTCAGTTGTTGAGCCCATGCAATGCGGCCTTCACCGTAACGGTCAAGTTCCAGCTCACCCCACTGAGTAATGGTCTGGTACAGATAGGACTCACGAGCAACCCAGTTGACGTTAGCGTTTACCTGCCCATTATTGTTGTAGTCACCATAACTGGAAACCTGACCTGTTGATTCCACAACCGGGAATTGTGCGGTCATGGTGGTCCAGTCTCCCTTCTTCGTTTCCCCCAGAATTTCCACCGCTTTCATCGGAGTGACAAGGATACGAATCAGTTCCGGGTCAACGTAATTAGTGAAGTACCATGGAATGCCTGAGTTACTGGTTGTTACCAGTGAAGGCTGAGAGTCCATTGCATAGGAATAGCTATTAGCAACAGCATCCGTCAGATAGGCTTTGGCTTCCGGAAGGATTACACCGTAATCTCGCTCAGCCATAGCTTTATGTTGTAAAAATTCTGCGTTATTCATGTATTAGCTCCAGGTGCCCATCTGAATCAACTCGCCAGCCTCGCCAGCACTGCCAACGACAAATTTTGTTTCAACGTAATCCGAAATTGACGCCCCGGCATCGCCAGCGGTAATAGTTCCATCTGACAGTTTGGCGAAAATCTTCTGCCCTACGGTTGCTGCACCGGCAGTTTTCACCCAGTAGTCACCAGCAGTCATCAATGTCATCTGAACTCCAGGCTGAATAGTCATAGATGATTCACCAAGCCATGTGGTGACAGACGCCTGCCCTTCCCGATGAACGAAACCGGCAGGAGCACCGGTTCCAGTGTTATTGGCAACACCATTGCTTACCCATGCAAAGCGACCAACAACAACCCCATTTGCACCGGCAACAAGAGCGCCCTCCCCAGCAAGAAGACTTGCTTTAGGGTTAGCCGAAGCGAAATCGCCTTCAACTCCCGGCGCCTGTTGCTGATTAATTACACTTTGAAAGCCACTCATTTCTTAGCTCCGTTTCAGTTTAGTTGCGCCAGGAAATGCCTTGGCGAAAGAATTGGTTGCGGCAGCATCCATACCCAGACCATGAGATGGTTTACGAACTACCGCTTTCTGGCTGATAGCAAATTCAACCATCGATTTAAGTGCTGAAGGATGAACGCCTTTATGTTCGGCACCGATTGAATCAAGAGCAAAGCGATAAATAGACTCTGCGGAATCCATAGCGACCAGACTCACATCACCAACCAAAGCACGAACACATTCTCGAGCCTCATTGGCTTGACGGATACGCCCCATCACATTCTCTTCAGCTTTTCGAATCAATGCGGCATCCATAGCTGCTTTATTCTCATCATCGTCTTCATCCTCGGCAGTCTTTTTATCCTTGCCGTCATCATTTTCGTCTTCCGCTTCTTTGCGGTCACGATCGCGATCCTTTCGCTCACGTTCTTCACGCTCTTTTAGTTCATCCTCTTCACGTTTCAGACGCTCTGCTTCTGACTCATTATCTCTCTCAGCCTGAGTGGCTTCGTCTTCAACAACCTTTTGCACTTTCTTTTCCACTTCTTCTGGCTTCTCATCACTGGCCAGCATCGGCGTGATAACTGCCATCAACTTTTTAGTAAGTTCTGACATTGATTTCATTCCTGTTGGTATTGAATCCCCGACAACAACGTCGGATCCGGCTCTTCCCTCTGTTACGAGAGCAACGTGGTTCCCGACGATATCGCGCATTACACCATCGTATGGCTGGCCTTCATGCACGCCGGGGGTCATGTCAGCTACATATCTGTAGGCCGACGAAAGTTCTTTCTTCTCGTTTGTCTCGATTCCAGCGATAGAATCCGCATCCCATACGACAAGCGAGTTCTTGAGATAAGTCCCGTCAAACTCAGCATCAGTACCAGTAGAACCAACCACAGCCATCTTCTGAGGGTCTGAAGCAGTAACCGGGATGTGTTCGTTAAGGAGCGGGATGTTGTTGAATGTAGATGCTGCTTTGGCTAACTCTTTCGGGTCACGAAGCAGGTAGTAAACTTTGTCAGGCTGTAAACCTAGCGATCTGTAATTAGGGATTTCATGTCCATAATAATGGCAAACGTTAGCCTTACTGATTGGCGTCACTTCTATATGCAAACGCCCATCCTTATCAAAGGAGCGCACCGTTGCCTTATCGAATGCCAATCCGTGATATCCCCATTGCCAGCCGCCTTTAACTTTGCGTAATGGCATGCTTTTACCTTTCGTCAGGCAATAAAAAAGCCGCAGTAGCGGCCATTATTTCCCCTTGGGCATAGCTATTTTCAGTAGTGCAATCATTAAGCAACCAAAAATCAACACTAAGCCCAGAGACCATAAAACCTCAATCATTTTCTATCTATCCCAGGGATAACAGGAGACCACGTACAACGGCAGTTGATAGCCTCTCCCGGCAGCACCCATTCACCATCGAGATACAGCCCTTTATCGAGGTCGAACTCTTTACCGTCAGCTTTCACATGGGATGGCCTTGGCTGCTTCCCGGCGTGTGAGTGACGCCAGATTCCTTTGGTGATTCCTAACTTCTTCTGCCGTTCAGACTGAATTACCGCTGTAGCTTTGTTGTTCTGATCGCGTGCAATCGTCTCAGCGCGTCTGCGTGTAATGCCATATCGCTTAACCAGTTCATCAGTGAGATAGCCAAGGTCACGACCACGGCTGACAGACTGCATGACTATCGTCTCAACCTGTGTGTGATAGTGTTCAGGTATGGATTTAATCAGGTTGACGTTCTCGTTAACGACAGCCTGCATCACGTTCTTAAGCTCGTCATTCATTGTGAACTTAACGGTAAATCCGCCAGCCTTTAACGCTGAGTGTAACGAAACGTCGGTGTTGCGCAGTGTCTTATCAACGAAGCGATCAGCCAGTTTCTTAGCCAGTTCATTGAATTTATGCTCCCACTGCTTGCCTAGTCTGGACAATCTGCGCTTTAACTCATTCGCGGGGCTGGAATCCATCGCCATGTTGTTTTTGTATGCGCCCTCAAGCCAGTATCGGTATGACTTATCCATCTCCCTAACCAGCTTGAGAAGCTCAGAGCGATACCACTCATGAACTCCGGCGTTAGCTCTGACTGGACGAAGGGTTTTCCTGGTCTTCAAATCCTTCTTCGATGGACTCGTTTTCGTACTCTTCTTCGTCATATTCAGATTCCATCATGTGGTATGGACTGGCCTTATCCGACTGGCGCATACTTCTTATTGCATCAAGGTCAAACACGCCAGCTTCGGCATAGTTCTTATCAGCCTCAGACTGATGTTTCATGATCTCGGCTTTCTCTGCTTCTGTAAGCTCGTACAGCGGCAGGAATTCAAAATCAATGTCAGGGTCAATCTCGCCAAATTCATTCAACTGGATAACATCCAGCACTGTTTTCAGCGGCACCCTGAACAGATTCTCCTGCATGGCGTGTATTGAGTCATAGAAGACGCGGATTTCGCCATCAGATGAAGCGTTTAGCCCGTTAGGAGTGATGCCAAGGAGCTTAACCAGAGGAATGCTTGATACCGATGCCATTTGTTCCTGTGCCTGCGCCTGAAGAGCATCGACTCCGGACAGACTTGTCACAAACTGGAAGAATTCTTCCCCATCCTTATCAATAAGGAACATTCCGCGATTGTCGCGAACCTTATTGAAGAGCTCGGCACGCATAAACAGGTTTGGGTCTGCAATTCCAGACAAGGCATTCTGCATGTTCGTCTTCAGCCCATAGACCACAAACGAATGAACCAGATCGCTAACGCTGTCACGTGTTCTCAGCCAGTTTTGCACATAGGGCTCTGCCATCTGACTCAGCGACAAGCCGCCGAAGTTGTACGCCGCTTTGAGAATGTCTGGCACCTGGCGAGAAATCATTGTCAACATGCGACTGGCGTGAACCGTGCGCCCCATGACATACCATTCAGATGGATTGAAGAAGTCAGGGCTTAGAGGATTGTCAGCGTTATACACGCCCGGGTAAGTCCACATGGCTTCGATAACGCGGAAACCATTCAGGCTTCCTTTGGTAATCTTGCGCGGACTGATATAGAGCTTCTTATCCAGTTCGTCGGGAACCAGCCAGGCTGAGTTACCGCTTGGCGTCTTCACGTCGATATAAATCTGTCCGCGCCCGAAGTAACCGTCATGTTCCGCCGCCTCGCGAAACTTCTCTCGCACTCTGAAACGCTTTAATGCGTCGTCAAGCTGGCGAATCTTATCGGCCTTGTCGTCACCATCGTCTTTACCAACATGTTTCAGCTCAATCCATTTTCGCGTCATCTCTTCTGCTATCGTGCCAGTAATCTTGCGATACTCCGGCAACTGAGCAAGTTGAGACAGATATGGGTAGCCAGGAAACCCACCGTAGCCATATGCGGTGATGTTTGCTGAATTAAGGTAACTGTACGGTGTGGAGTCCATCGCCAGAGCTGACTCCCCAATATGTTCCGGAATAACGCCAGGCGGGGGTACGTATCGCTCAATTCTACGCAATGCCTCGCCTTCATTTTTAATTCGCTCCTGCTCGTTAATAATCGCAAGAACATTCGCCAGAGACATTGGCTGTTTCGCCTCTTCTTTCTGAGGCTCAGATTTTTTCTTTCTCAAAAAATTAAACACTATGCGAGCCTCAAAAGGTCTTCAGATATACGTAACGGACCATTGCCATTTTTCATCTCATCGATGGCATCCATCATCGGATCAAGCTGGTCGTCGTGCGTATTGAAATCAGGATTAATAGCTTCCATTTCAACGAGGAAGTCGTTGATGAATGGTGCGTTGCTGGGGAGCTTGATGTAGCCGGACTCGATATAACCCTGTACGTCCATCAGTCGCGTGTACTTATCCTTATCACGCTGAATTGCTTTGATGGGGCATATCGCTTTTTTTCGGATGTTCTGTATCAGGCCTGTGCCAGATGACTTATCCTCTATCGCCATGTGGCGAAGCGGCCCATTCTTCAGAGTTTTGCACTTTTCCCAGAATGCAACAGCACGGCGTTGTAATTCATCGGCCTCCCATTTACCGCGAATCATATCGATCAGATAGATGTACCCGTCAGTACCAAGCCCCCAGTGCTCGAATACTGAGAAGTCGTTGACCTCTTTTGTTTTCTGTGCGGTGTCTCCATAGACGGCACGCCATTGCATGGGAGGGAGTACCGAATATTCACCAAACCATTCAGACTTAATAAGCCCACCGCCTTTGGCGGTTGGTCGTTGCTGATAAAGGGCATTCCATACAAGAGAACCGCGCTGTTTGCACTTCTCTACGAACTCTCTCGGCATGCGCTCAGGAAACAGAATTTCACCGGGATTGCGCAGTCGATACACATTACCGTTGAGTTCATGAATCTCTTCCTTTTCAGCCTCCATTGGGAAGCTAACTACGCGCCAGCGTTCCCCGCCCTCTTCAGCCAGTTTTAATAACTGTCCGGCGAGATCGTTTTGATGCCAGCGTGTCAGGATGATGACGATGCCGTTTATCTTCGGGTCAACACGAGTGAAGAATGTCGTGTCATACCAGTCCATCACCGCTTCCTGGTAAGTTGGAGACGATGCGGTTTTGTAATCTTTCGCGGGGTCATCAATAACCCCAATATTCATACCCTGCCCGGTGATGCCCCCGTTAACACCAGCAGAACGATATGAGCCGCCGTGTAGTTCGCCTTTGGCATCCACTGGTTCCCATAGCTCGGTTTTGTTGATGCCTCCCGCCAAACTGCGTCCTGAAGGTATTTTCACGTCAGGGAAAACATCAGCGTACTTGTCAGAGGTGATAATGCGTTTAACGTCACGGCTCATTCGGTCTGACAGGTCAGAAGAATATGAGCACGAGATAATGTTCCATGATGGATGCTGTCCTAACACATACGCTGGGAAACGGCGAGAGCACAACTCACTCTTTCCTGAGCGCGGAGGGGCAAACACCATTAGCCTGGGCATGTTTCCGGCTTTAACTTCATCCAGAAAGTGATCCAGCTCAGCACAAAGCAGTTCGTTAAACCAACCTGTTTCGTATTGCGGATTAGTGTACAAAGTGAAATCGAGAAGGTTTTTCCTTGCTGAGCGGATAGCCAGCTCTTTGTGCAACTCATAAATCTGAGCGTTTCGATTCAAGCTGATTGGAGCGCCTGCCATTACCAAGCTCCTTCAGTTTCTCTTCAAGTAACTCTTCTGACATATCGGCATAACGAACAGGCCCACCATCAGCGCCAGTCATTTCATTTTTGACGTTGTCTTTAAACGCCTGAACAGAAACATGACGCCCAAGCAACTCAAGGTTTTTAACCTTATCAGGCCATTTGATTTTCTTCAGAAGTGCGGCGCTATCTGCGGATGCCATCTCCACGACATCCATTCCTGATAACGTTGTGCGCCATACCTTAGGCCAGTCTTTAATGGGTTTTAGCTCACCGTTTTGCAGGAGAATGTCAAGCACATCCATCTGGTCGATTTCAATAAGGCGATTAAGTACATATTCTGCATTAATACCAATAAGATCATTGCGTTGCGCTTTCAGTTCGGCGATTCTTAACTTGATGTCAGGTTTTGACAGGTTTTCGGATGCGGTACGGTTAGCTGTCTTTGCGCTGTACCCCGCCCGAATAGCCGCTTGCGTGGCGTTTAAATCGATGAGGTACTCGCGACAGAACATTTCTTGCTTGTCAGTGAGTGCCATAGTTTTCTCTAGAGGGTTTCTTTAATGAACTCAAAGCAAATTTTTTACCGAAATACAGGTCATGATAATGAAACTTATATATTCCTGGACAAATTGGACAATGACTCCTACCAAGTCAGGGTTGGTCATTCGTCGCCTGTGAGCCATTTTGAATGGGAGGGTGATGAAACCATTCAGACAGTGGAAGAGTTTCTAGGTTCTAACCCATCATATACTGAACGTGTTCATCAACTAATTTCTGAGTTTGAAGCAGAATCGTAATCACCACCCAAGCGACTCAACTGATATCTAGTTCATCATTACTAGGACTAAAAGTAGATTCCTGACATTGAGAATCTCTTTATCCGCTTGTGGGGATATCAGTTAAGTTATCCCGTGTAGGGTATAAGCCATTGTCGAGACCACTCATTGAATGGCCTCTGCAATAACCGATGTCTTTCCATCAGTCCGCCACCACAAAGAATCTTTTTTGCCATAAGGCTGGAGGTTCATCTTTCAGTGGCTGCCAGTGTTATTTCCCCACTTACTGGCTTGGGT
>ENA-UOZI01000168-UOZI01000168.1-food-metagenome-genome-assembly--contig:-NODE-168-length-24558-cov-134.808921_pt1 | contig 24558 bp, 23 predicted proteins | sample MGYA00249871_ERZ772729 | MGnify/ENA primary metagenome ERZ772729 (study PRJEB29005, sample SAMN08379449) | food metagenome | isolation source: cheese - non spiked | study: EMG produced TPA metagenomics... | reverse complement strand
ACGAAGCCATTCTGTATCCCGGCGTGGATAATTTTGTGAAATATTTCCGGCTGCAGAATTACTGGACTCAGCAGGCCGGGCTTTTCACCATGAGCGCCAAAAAAGCCATGCTGGCGCATCCCGAACTGGACTATAACCTGCAGTACAGCCATTACAACGGCACGGTCCGGAACCAGCTGGCGGCAGACCAGGTGCAGCAGCGACAGGCCATTGCGAAACTGGCTGAACACTACGGCATCATGTTCTTTTACCGGGGGCAGGACCCCATCGACGGGCAGCTGGCGCAGGTCATTAATGGCTTCAGGGATACCTATGGTCTGAGTGTTATTCCCGTTTCCGTGGATGGCGTGATTAATCCGCTGTTGCCGGATTCCCGGACTGACCAGGGGCAGGCGCAGCGCCTCGGCGTGAAATATTTCCCGGCCATGATGCTGGTTGACCCGAAACAGGGCAGTGTTCGCCCGTTATCATACGGTTTTATTTCGCAGGACGACCTGGCAAAACAGTTCCTGAACGTTTCTGAAGATTTTAAACCCAATTTTTAATCGCGGATTTGATTTATGAGTGAAGATTATTTGAAAATGTTTACAGGTGTTGTTCTGTTAATATTTGTCATTATTGCTGGTTATTTCTTTTCTGAGCGTAATGACAGGAAAATGTTTTTCCTGAGCTCACTGGTTTTCCTTGTTATTAATATCGCGTGTTTATATGTGCTGACTGCCAGATTCTGGTTTCTGTGTGGTGCAATTATGAATCAGGGCGCAGCAATGGTTGTTCCAATGGTTATTGGCTCATTACCGAACGTTACGAGCTTCGACGGGTTCAGAAGAATATTTATCTGTATTATGTTGTCATCAGTATGGTCCGGAGTGATGTGGTTTTTTATAAGGGGGCTTATGACAGGCTAAGTCATATAAAACGGTAATAAAAACCATACAAAATAATGAGGTTGTTCTGATTAATATCACACAAACGCGAATATTACAGACATAAATACTCTCATGTAAATAATAACCGGAGTTTAACATGATAAGTAAACGCAGATTCTCTTTACCCCGGCTTGATATTACGGGAATGTGGGTATTTTCCCTGGGTGTCTGGTTTCATATCGTCGCCCGTCTTGTTTACAGCAAACCCTGGATGGCTTTTTTTCTGGCGGAGTTGATTGCGGCCATCCTTGTGCTGTTCGGCGCATACCAGGTGCTGGATGCATGGATTGCCCGTGTCAGCCGGGAAGAGCGTGAGGCACTGGAAGCCAGGCAACAGGCCATGATGGAAGGGCAGCAGGAGGGCAGACATGTCTCTCATTAAATCACTGTTGTTCACCCTGTTGCTGGCAGCCGCTGCCGTGCAGGCCTCCACCCGGGATGAAATTGAACGACTCTGGAATCCGCAGGGCATGGCCGCGCAGCCTGCACAACCGGCAGCAGGCACGTCAGCCAGGACAGAAAAGCCAGCCCCCCGCTGGTTCCGCCTCAGCAACGGCAGGCAGGTTAACCTGGCCGACTGGAAGGTGGTGCTGTTTATGCAGGGGCATTGCCCTTACTGTCACCAGTTTGACCCGGTACTGAAACAGCTGGCACAGCAGTACGGCTTTTCCGTTTTTCCCTACACCCTGGATGGTCAGGGGGATACCGCCTTTCCGGAGGCATTGCCGGTGCCACCGGACGTGATGCAGACCTTCTTCCCGAATATCCCGGTGGCCACACCGACCACCTTCCTGGTCAACGTCAACACGCTTGAGGCATTACCGCTTTTACAGGGGGCAACGGATGCTGCCGGTTTTATGGCGCGGATGGATACCGTTCTGCAGATGTACGGAGGGAAAAAAGGTGCGAAATAAGCAGGTGGTGTTACTCATTGCCGGAATATCCGGCATCGCGACGGGAATAATCGTCAGCCTGAATATCCCCTTTATCCATCAGGGGCTTTTTTATCCCGCCAGCCCTGTAGAAATTGTCGTTTCGCTGTGCCTTACCTTTTCTGTTTCTGTTGTGTTTTTTGTGGGGGCAATTGTGGGATGGATTTCGGTGTCTGAAATATATTACAGCCGCAGGACTGGACGGAAATATCGGGATATTCCTGCTGAAATGTCGTATGCGCCGGGAGAACAAATTAAGGGAGGGCAAGAATGATGCCACGCATTAAACCTCTTCTGGTTCTTTGTGCCGCCTTACTGACGGTGACGCCTGCAGCGTCAGCGGATGTGAACAGCGACATGAATCAGTTCTTTAACAAGCTGGGCTTCGCCTCCAATACCACACAGCCGGGCGTCTGGCAGGGGCAGGCCGCCGGTTATGCTTACGGTGGCTCCCTGTATGCCCGTACTCAGGTCAAAAATGTTCAGCTGATTTCCATGACGCTGCCGGATATCAATGCCGGATGTGGCGGTATCGACGCCTATCTCGGCTCGTTCAGTTTTATTAATGGCGAGCAGCTGCAGCGTTTTGTTAAGCAGATTATGAGCAATGCTGCCGGTTACTTTTTTGACCTTGCCCTGCAGACAACGGTGCCGGAAATCAAAACCGCAAAAGACTTCCTGCAGAAAATGGCAAGCGACATTAACAGTATGAACCTCAGTTCCTGCCAGGCGGCACAGGGGATTATCGGCGGGCTCTTCCCCCGGACGCAGGTGTCCCAGCAGAAAGTCTGTCAGGACATTGCCGGTGAGAGCAATATTTTTGCTGACTGGGCGGCTTCCCGGCAGGGATGTACCGTTGGCGGGAAATCTGACAGTGTCAGGGATAAAGCCAGCGACAAGGATAAGGAGCGGGTGACCAAAAACATCAACATCATGTGGAATGCGCTTTCCAAAAACAGAATGTTTGACGGCAACAAAGAGCTGAAAGAGTTTGTGATGACGCTGACCGGCTCACTGGTGTTTGGTCCTAACGGCGAAATCACACCCTTGTCAGCCAGAACCACTGACCGCTCAATTATCCGGGCCATGATGGAAGGCGGCACAGCAAAAATTTATCACTGCAACGATTCTGATAAATGCCTGAAAGTGGTGGCAGACACACCGGTGACCATCAGCCGGGATAATGCACTGAAGTCTCAGATTACTAAACTTCTGGCCAGCATTCAGAACAAGGCGGTCAGTGACACGCCTCTGAATGACAAGGAAAAAGGCTTTATTTCCAGTACCACCATCCCCGTCTTCAAATACCTGGTTGACCCGCAGATGCTCGGTGTTTCCAACAGTATGATTTACCAGCTGACGGACTATATCGGTTACGACATCCTGCTGCAGTACATTCAGGAGCTGATACAGCAGGCCCGGGCGATGGTGGCCACAGGAAATTATGACGAAGCAGTTATCGAACATATTAACGACAACATGAATGATGCCACCCGGCAGATTGCGGCGTTTCAGTCACAGGTGCAGGTACAGCAGGATGCGCTGCTGGTTGTCGATCGTCAGATGAGCTACATGCGTCAGCAGCTTTCCGCCCGCATGCTCAGTCGTTACCAGAACAACTATCACTTCGGAGGGAGCACGCTGTGAATGAAGTTTATGTGATTGCCGGTGGTGAGTGGTTGCGGAATAACCTGAACGCCATTGCCGCCTTGATGGGAACCAGGACGTGGGATTCCATTGAAAAAATTGCGCTCACATTGTCTGTTCTCGCGGTGGCCGTGATGTGGGTACAGCGGCACAACGTGATGGATTTGCTGGGCTGGGTGGCCGTGTTTGTGCTTATCAGCCTGCTGGTTAATGTCCGCACATCGGTGCAGATTATTGATAACAGTGACCTGGTCAAAGTTCACCGGGTGGATAATGTGCCGGTCGGACTGGCGATGCCACTTTCACTGACGACCCGTATCGGGCATGCAATGGTGGCCAGTTACGAGATGATCTTCACGCAACCGGACAGTGTCACCTACAGCAAAACGGGGATGCTGTTTGGCGCAGAACTGGTATCAAAAAGCACCGACTTTTTGTCCCGGAATCCGGAAATCGCCAATCTTTTCCAGGATTATGTGCAGAACTGCGTGATGGGGGATATTTACCTGAACCACAAATATACGCTGGAGGAGCTGATGGCCTCCGCTGATCCCTACACGCTGATTTTTTCCCGCCCCAGCCCGCTGCGGGGCGTTTATGACAGCAATAATAATTTCGTAACCTGTAAGGACGCTTCGGTTTCGCTGAAAGACAAGCTGAATCTGGACACACAGAGTGGCGGAAAAACCTGGCATTATTATGCCCAGCAGCTATTTGGTGGCCGCCCTGATCCGAACCTGCTGTTCAGTACGCTGATTGGCGACAGTTACAGTTACTTCTATGGCTCAAGTAAATCAGCCAGCCAGATCATCCGCCAGAATGTCACCATCAATGCGCTGAAGGAGGGGATCACCAGTTATGCCGCACGTAATGGTGATTCGGCCAGCCTGGTGAATCTGGCCACCACGTCATCGATGGAGAAACAACGTCTGGCACATGTATCAATCGGTCATGTGGCGATGCGGACACTGCCCATGACGCAGACCATCCTGACGGGGATCGCCATCGGTATTTTCCCGCTCCTGGTACTGGCGGCTGTATTCAACAAACTGACGCTGTCTGTCCTGAAAGGTTATGTGTTTGCCCTGATGTGGCTGCAGTCATGGCCACTCTTGTACGCCATTCTGAACAGTGCCATGACATTTTATGCGAAACAGAATGGTGCGCCGGTGGTGCTCTCTGAAATTTCACAGATACAACTGAAATACTCCGATCTGGCTTCCACTGCCGGGTATCTTTCCATGATGATCCCGCCATTATCCTGGATGATGGTCAGGGGGCTCGGGGCAGGATTTTCCAGTGCGTACAGCCATTTCGCTTCCTCTGCTATCAGCCCGACCGCCAGTGCAGCAGGCAGTGTGGTTGACGGTAATTACTCCTACGGCAACATGCAGACGGAGAACGTGAACGGCTTCAGCTGGAGCACCAACAGCACCACGTCGTTTGGTCAGATGATGTACCAGACCGGCAGTGGCGCAACCGCCACACAGACCCGTGACGGTAATATGGTGATGGATGCAAGCGGAGCGATGTCCCGTTTACCGGTCGGTATCAATGCAACGCGTCAGATTGCAGCGGCACAACAGGAAATGGCCCGGGAAGCATCGAACAGAGCAGAAAGTGCCCTGCATGGTTTCAGCAGCAGTATTGCCAGTGCCTGGAACACGCTCAGTCAGTTTGGTTCTAACCGGGGGAGCAGTGACTCTGTCACCGGTGGTGCTGACAGTACGATGAGTGCACAGGACTCCATGATGGCCAGCCGTATGCGCAGTGCAGTGGAAAGCTATGCGAAGGCGCATAATATCAGTAATGAGCAGGCGACTCAGGAACTGGCATCCAGAAGTACGAGAGCTTCTGCCGGGATGTATGGAGATGCTCATGCTGAATGGGGGGTTAAACCTAAAATTCTTGGTGTTGGTGGCGGCTTAGGTGTTAAAGGTGGTGGTCGCGCTGGTATTGATTGGGAAGATAATGATGCGCATACGGCAAGTAGTAATACTCAGTCGAGCCATAATGCTCGTCATGATATCGATGCCAGAGCTACACAAGACTTTAAAGAGGCCAGCGATTACTTTACCAGTCGCAAGGTCAGTGAGTCCGGCAGCCATACTGACAATAATGCTGATTCCCGTGTGGATCAGTTGTCTGCAGCCCTGAATTCAGCGAAGCAGAGTTACGACCAGTTCACGACGAATATGACCCGCAGCCATGAATATGCTGAAATGGCATCTCGTACTGAAAGCATGAGTGGGCAGATGAGTGAAGACTTGTCGCAACAGTTTGCACAGTATGTAATGAAACACGCGCCACAGGATGCAGAAGCTATTCTGACAAACACCAGTTCACCGGAGATTGCAGAACGTCGTCGGGCGATGGCCTGGTCTTTTGTGCAGGAACAGGTACAGCCTGGTGTTGATAATGCCTGGCGGGAATCCCGTGGCGATATTGGTAAAGGAATGGAGAGCGTACCTTCGGGTGGTGGCAGTCAGGATATTATTGCTGACCATCAGGGACATCAGGCCATTATTGAGCAAAGAACGCAGGACAGTAATATCCGTAATGATGTAAAACATCAGGTTGATAATATGGTCACAGAATATAAAGGGAATATAGGTGATACTCAGAACAGCATACGTGGCGAGGAAAATATTGTAAGAGGGCAGTATTCTGAACTGCAGAATCACCATAAAACAGAGGCATTATCTCAGAATAATAAATATAATGAAGAAAAGTCGGCTCAGGAAAGAATACCCGGGGCTGACAGTCCACAGGAACTTATGAAAAGGGCAAAGGAATATCAGGATAAGTATAAGCAATAATACTGTTTTTGGGAGATGATAATGAGATGTTTAACCCATATTGCTCTGGTAACGGTGATACAGTTTATCGCCTGTTATCTGGCTGGTTGGGAGAATGCCGAAACAATTTTTATGCTGTTCTTCATAGTACTATGGCAGGGACTGTTTATCTGGTTGTTCTCTCAAATACGAAAAAAACGGAATGTGTCGGATGAGTTTAAGTTTAGTAAAGACGTTTGGTATATAACGATGCCAGTATCTTCCTTACTCTCTCCATTATTAAGCCTGATGGTTTTTATCATTGGTACACTATACGAATTAAGGCGAGTTAGTGGTTGTGTAAGTGTAAGAGAATGGATGCAATCTCAGGTAAATGAACAAACTAATGAAGATTTGCATCTGGATTTTGATAATATGGATTTTCATCGTACTAATCCTGCAACAGGGTTACCTATGTCAGGTATTGGTGTGGATATCGGTGGTAATTCATATGGTTATAGTTCAAAACGATATGATGAGTGAATCTTAATTTGTATATTATGACGTTTTATTCAATATGAAGGAACATTGATGAAAATGAAAAAATTGATGATGGTTGCACTGGTCAGTTCCACTCTGGCCCTTTCAGGGTGTGGTGCGATGAGCACAGCAATCAAGAAGCGTAACCTTGAGGTGAAGACTCAGATGAGTGAGACCATCTGGCTTGAACCCGCCAGCGAACGCACGGTATTTCTGCAGATCAAAAACACGTCTGATAAAGACATGAGTGGGCTGCAGGGCAAAATTGCTGATGCTGTGAAAGCAAAAGGATATCAGGTGGTGACTTCTCCGGATAAAGCCTACTATTGGATTCAGGCGAATGTGCTGAAGGCCGATAAGATGGATCTGCGGGAGTCTCAGGGATGGCTGAACCGTGGTTATGAAGGCGCAGCAGTTGGTGCAGCGTTAGGTGCCGGTATCACCGGATATAATTCCAATTCTGCCGGTGCCACACTCGGTGTGGGCCTTGCTGCCGGTCTGGTGGGTATGGCTGCAGATGCGATGGTGGAAGATGTGAACTATACCATGATCACGGATGTGCAGATTGCAGAGCGTACTAAGGCAACGGTGACAACGGATAATGTTGCCGCCCTGCGTCAGGGCACATCAGGTGCGAAAATTCAGACCAGTACTGAAACAGGTAACCAGCATAAATATCAGACCCGTGTGGTCTCCAGTGCGAACAAGGTTAACCTGAAATTTGAAGAGGCGAAGCCTGTTCTCGAAGACCAGCTGGCCAAATCAATCGCAAATATTCTCTGATTATCTTCCGGAGGCTGGTCTGACCGGCCTCCTGACTGACGCCTCGCTTTGCTCGTTGTCTAACCCCGGAAAGAAATAAAATAAATTTTATTTCTCCCCGGCGTTTCCGAAATAAATATGAAAACACTGAGCGGTTGTGCAAATTCTTTGTGCGACCGTGAAGTGTTGCCGGCGAAGCCGGAATTTAACGGTTATTAATCTTTTCATAATTAATAATCAGTCCGACTGACTTTCTTTCTTCGGAATATCATCATGAGTTTTAACGCAAAGGATATGACCCAGGGCGGTCAGATTGCGTCCATGCGTATCCGCATGTTCAGCCAGATCGCCAATATCATGCTTTACTGCCTGTTTATTTTTTTCTGGATACTCGTTGGTCTGGTTTTATGGGTAAAAATAAGCTGGCAGACGTTTGTGAACGGCTGTATTTACTGGTGGTGTACCACGCTGGAAGGCATGCGGGATTTAATCAAGTCCCAGCCGGTATATGAGATCCAGTATTACGGCAAAACCTTCCGGATGAACGCTGCTCAGGTACTGCATGATAAATATATGATCTGGTGCGGAGAGCAGCTATGGTCCGCATTCGTTCTGGCCACAGTTGTGGCACTGGTTATTTGCCTGATTACCTTCTTTGTTGTCTCCTGGATTCTGGGGCGTCAGGGTAAACAACAGAGCGAAAATGAAGTCACAGGTGGTCGTCAGCTGACAGACAATCCGAAAGACGTTGCCCGGATGCTGAAAAAAGACGGCAAGGACTCCGATATACGGATTGGCGACCTGCCGATTATCCGGGATTCCGAAATCCAGAACTTCTGTCTGCACGGCACGGTCGGGGCCGGTAAGTCGGAAGTTATCCGTCGTCTGGCCAACTACGCCCGTCAGCGTGGAGATATGGTGGTGATTTATGACCGTTCAGGGGAATTTGTTAAAAGTTACTATGATCCCTCCATCGATAAAATCCTGAATCCGCTGGATGCCCGCTGTGCCGCCTGGGATTTGTGGAAGGAGTGCCTGACACAGCCGGATTTTGATAATACCGCGAACACGCTGATCCCGATGGGCACAAAAGAGGACCCGTTCTGGCAGGGTTCAGGACGTACCATTTTTGCGGAAGCGGCGTACCTGATGCGTAATGACCCCAACCGCAGCTACAGCAAACTGGTGGACACACTGCTTTCCATCAAAATCGAAAAACTGCGTACCTTCCTGCGTAATTCACCGGCGGCCAACCTGGTGGAAGAGAAAATTGAGAAAACGGCGATTTCCATCCGTGCTGTGCTGACCAACTACGTGAAAGCCATCCGTTACCTGCAGGGGATTGAGCATAACGGTGAGTCTTTTACCATCCGTGACTGGATGCGTGGTGTCCGGGAAGATCAGAAAAACGGCTGGCTGTTTATTTCGTCGAATGCCGACACCCATGCCTCCCTGAAGCCGGTGATCTCCATGTGGCTGTCCATTGCCATTCGTGGTCTGCTGGCAATGGGAGAAAACCGTAACCGTCGTGTGTGGTTTTTCTGTGATGAGTTACCCACGTTACACAAACTGCCGGACCTGGTGGAGATCCTGCCGGAAGCCCGTAAGTTCGGTGGCTGTTATGTGTTTGGTATCCAGTCCTATGCCCAGTTGGAAGATATCTACGGTGAGAAAGCGGCTGCCTCGCTGTTTGACGTCATGAACACCCGTGCCTTTTTCCGTTCTCCCAGCCATAAGATTGCAGAGTTCGCTGCCGGTGAAATTGGTGAGAAAGAGCACCTGAAAGCCAGCGAGCAGTATTCCTACGGTGCTGATCCGGTACGTGACGGGGTATCGACCGGTAAGGATATGGAGCGCCAGACGCTGGTCAGTTATTCCGACATTCAGTCTCTGCCGGATCTGACCTGTTATGTCACCCTGCCCGGACCGTATCCGGCAGTAAAACTCTCTCTGAAATATCAGACACGACCGAAGGTCGCTCCGGAGTTTATTCCGCGTGACATCAACCCGGAAATGGAGAACAGTCTGAGTGTCGTACTTGCCGCAAGGGAAGCAGAAGGTCGTCAGATGGCCAGCCTCTTCGAACCGGATGTCCCGGAGGTTGTTTCCGGAGAAGACGTGACTCAGGCTGAACAGCCGCAACAGCCGGTGTCTCCTGCCATCAACGATAAGAAGTCAGATTCAGGTGTGAATGTTCCGGCTGGGGGGATCGAGCAGGAGCTGAAAATGAAACCGGAAGAAGAGATGGAACAGCAACTGCCGCCCGGGATCAGTGAATCCGGTGAAGTGGTGGATATGGCCGCTTATGAGGCATGGCAACAGGAAAATCATCCGGACATCCAGCAGCAGATGCAGCGTCGTGAAGAGGTGAACATTAATGTGCACCGGGAGCGCGGGGAGGATGTTGAGCCGGGAGATGATTTCTGATGAACAGGTCAACTCCAGTCTTCAATTCTCAGGCCGCCCACACGTTCAAATTCCCGGGTGTTATTAGTCACAATAATCAGTCCCCGACTGCGGGCATGACCTGCGATCATTTGATCAAATGGCCCGACAGGGCGTCCCTGACGGGCAAGTTCTGCTCTTATCTGGCCGGTGTGTGTGGCAGCAGCAGCGTCGTAATCCAGAACGTCAATGCGGGAAACAAATCCCTCGATCACAGCGAGATTACGTTCAGGCATCTGGCTTTTTTCTGCACCATATATCAGCTCCATCAGAGTGACCGAACTGATGCACATTCTCCCCTGGTTCAGGTTAAAACGTTCCCTGACACTGGCGGGTTTGTTCTTTATCGTAAAAATGCAGATGTTGGTATCGAGCATAAACTTCAGCATCAGAATGACTCCCTTTCCTGCATACCAGGCTGTTCCCTGTTATCCATAAAATCAGCGCTGACACTGTTTCCGTCGAACCATTCGTCCCATGTCTCTCCGGCAGGCGTAATGATTCGGGTTCGTCCGACAGCAATCACTTCAACGCGTTTTACGTTTTCCGGCAATGCAACCGCTTTTGGCAGTCTGACCGCCTGGCTGCGGTTGCTGAGAAATACGGTGGTTTCCATTATTTGCCTCCTTATGTGGATATGTCTTGTGTATATCCATTGTGGGATTGATGCCGGGATATGTCAAAGGGATATACGTTTATGATGAGTATTGCGCAGGTCAGATCGGCCGGAAGTGCCGGGAACTATTATACCGACAAGGATAATTACTATGTGCTGGGCAGCATGGGAGAACGCTGGGCCGGCCAGGGGGCTGAACAACTGGGGCTGCAGGGCAGTGTCGATAAGGATGTCTTTACCCGCCTTCTGGAGGGCAGGTTGCCAGACGGGGCGGATTTAAGCCGCATGCAGGATGGCCGTAACAGGCATCGTCCCGGCTACGACCTGACCTTTTCCGCTCCCAAAAGTGTCTCCATGATGGCCATGCTCGGGGGGGACAAACGTCTTATTGAAGCACATAACCAGGCCGTGGATTTTGCTGTCCGTCAGGTGGAGGCGCTGGCCTCCACACGGGTGATGACGGACGGACAGTCAGAAACGGTGCTGACCGGTAATCTGGTGATGGCACTGTTTAACCACGACACCAGTCGCGATCAGGAACCACAGTTACACACGCATGCGGTGGTGGCTAATGTCACGCAGCATAACGGCGAATGGAAGACACTGAGCAGTGACAAAGTGGGGAAAACGGGGTTCATTGAGAATGTGTACGCTAATCAGATTGCCTTTGGCAGGCTCTACCGGGAAAAACTGAAAGAGCAGGTTGAGGCGCTGGGCTATGAAACTGAAGTGGTCGGTAAGCACGGTATGTGGGAAATGCCGGGCGTACCGGTGGAGGCCTTTTCCGGACGCTCGCAGACTATCCGGGAGGCCGTCGGGGAGGACGCCTCGTTGAAATCCCGGGATGTGGCGGCACTGGATACGCGAAAATCCAAACAGCACGTCGATCCTGAAGTCAGAATGGCTGAATGGATGCAGACGCTGAAGGAAACCGGGTTCGACATCCGGGCATATCGTGACGCGGCGGATCAGCGTGCGGAGACCCGCACGCAGGCGCCCGGGGCTGTTTCACAGGAGGGGCCGGATGTGCAGCAGGCGGTGACACAGGCGATTGCCGGATTAAGTGAACGAAAAGTGCAGTTTACGTACACGGACGTGCTGGCCAGAACGGTCGGTATACTGCCGCCGGAAAATGGTGTGATTGAACGGGCACGCGCCGGTATCGATGAGGCCATCAGTCGTGAGCAGCTTATCCCCCTCGACCGTGAGAAGGGGCTGTTCACATCAGGAATTCATGTGCTCGATGAGCTGTCCGTCCGGGCACTCAGTCGTGACATCATGAAACAGAACCGGGTGACCGTACATCCGGAGAAAAGTGTCCCCCGGACGGCTGGTTACAGCGATGCGGTCAGTGTTCTGGCACAGGACCGTCCGTCGCTGGCCATTGTGTCCGGGCAGGGCGGTGCAGCCGGGCAGCGTGAGCGGGTGGCTGAACTGGTCATGATGGCCCGGGAGCAGGGGCGGGAAGTGCAGATTATCGCTGCTGACCGTCGCTCGCAGATGAACCTGAAGCAGGATGAACGGCTGTCCGGTGAGCTGATAACCGGACGTCGTCAGTTGCTGGAAGGCATGGCCTTCACGCCGGGCAGTACTGTTATCGTTGACCAGGGCGAAAAACTCTCCCTGAAAGAGACGTTAACCCTGCTGGACGGTGCCGCACGTCATAACGTACAGGTACTGATAACCGACAGCGGGCAGCGAACCGGTACAGGCAGTGCGCTGATGGCCATGAAGGATGCCGGGGTGAACACATATCGCTGGCAGGGGGGAGAACAGCGACCGGCCACCATCATCAGTGAACCGGACCGTAATGTCCGCTATGCCCGGCTGGCAGGAGATTTTGCGGCCAGCGTGAAAGCCGGAGAAGAGAGCGTGGCACAGGTCAGCGGGGTACGGGAACAGGCCATACTGACACAGGCCATTCGCAGTGAGCTGAAAACACAGGGCGTGCTCGGACGCCCGGAGGTAACCATGACCGCACTGTCGCCGGTCTGGCTGGACAGCCGGAGCCGTTATCTGCGGGATATGTACCGTCCGGGAATGGTGATGGAGCAGTGGAACCCGGAGACACGCAGTCATGACCGCTATGTGATAGACCGGGTGACGGCGCAGAGTCACAGCCTGACCCTGCGGGATGCGCAGGGTGAAACGCAGGTGGTGCGTATTTCTTCTCTGGACAGCAGCTGGTCGCTGTTCCGGCCGGAAAAAATGCCGGTGGCAGACGGCGAGCGTCTGAGGGTGACAGGGAAAATTCCCGGACTCCGCGTCTCCGGCGGTGACCGCCTGCAGGTGGCATCCGTCAGTGAAGATGCGATGACGGTTGTTGTGCCGGGGCGGGCTGAACCGGCCACCCTGCCTGTGGCTGATTCACCGTTCACGGCACTGAAGCTGGAGAACGGCTGGGTGGAAACGCCCGGGCATTCCGTCAGCGACAGTGCGAAGGTTTTTGCCTCCGTCACACAGATGGCAATGGACAACGCCACCCTGAACGGTCTGGCCCGCAGCGGTCGTGATGTCCGGCTGTATTCCTCACTGGATGAAACCCGTACTGCGGAAAAACTTGCCCGCCATCCCTCCTTTACGGTGGTTTCTGAGCAGATAAAGGCGCGTGCCGGTGAGACATTGCTGGAAACCGCTATCAGTCTGCAGAAAGCCGGGCTTCACACGCCGGCACAGCAGGCTATTCATCTGGCGCTTCCTGTGGTGGAAAGTAAAAACCTGGCCTTCAGCATGGTGGACCTGCTGACAGAGGCGAAGTCGTTTGCTGCAGAAGGAACCAGTTTTACTGAACTGGGAGGGGAAATCAATGCGCAGATAAAACGCGGTGATTTACTGTATGTGGATGTGGCAAAAGGCTATGGCACAGGCCTGCTGGTTTCCCGTGCGTCGTATGAGGCAGAAAAGAGCATTCTTCGCCATATTCTCGAAGGTAAGGAGGCGGTCACGCCGCTGATGGAGAGAGTACCTGGCGAACTCATGGAGAAACTGACATCAGGACAGCGTGCCGCTACCCGCATGATACTGGAAACGTCCGACCGTTTCACGGTGGTGCAGGGCTATGCCGGTGTGGGTAAGACCACACAGTTCCGGGCGGTGATGTCAGCCGTGAACATGCTGCCGGAGAGTGAACGTCCCCGTGTCGTGGGGCTGGGGCCCACGCACCGTGCGGTCGGTGAGATGCGCAGCGCCGGCGTGGATGCACAGACGCTGGCGTCCTTTCTGCATGACACGCAGCTGCTGCAGCGCAGCGGAGAAACGCCGAATTTCAGCAACACGCTGTTCCTGCTCGATGAGAGCTCTATGGTGGGCAATACCGACATGGCACGGGCATACGCCCTGATTGCGGCCGGTGGCGGTCGTGCCGTGGCCAGTGGTGACACGGACCAGTTGCAGGCCATCGCGCCCGGTCAGCCTTTCCGTCTCCAGCAGACGCGCAGTGCTGCCGATGTGGCCATCATGAAGGAGATTGTGCGCCAGACGCCGGAGCTGCGGGAGGCGGTATACAGCCTGATTAACCGGGATGTGGAAAGGGCACTGTCCGGGCTTGAGAGTGTGAAACCGTCTCAGGTGCCACGTCAGGAGGGCGCATGGGTACCGGAGCACTCCGTGACGGAGTTCAGTCACAGCCAGGAAGCGAAACTGGCAGAAGCGCAGCAGAAGGCGATGCTGAAAGGCGAGGCTTTTCCGGATGTTCCCATGACACTGTATGAAGCCATTGTCCGCGACTATACCGGCAGAACACCGGAAGCACGGGAGCAGACGCTGATTGTCACGCATCTGAATGAGGACCGGCGCGTACTGAACAGCATGATTCATGATGCACGGGAAAAGGCCGGTGAGCTGGGAAAAGAGCAGGTCATGGTGCCTGTCCTGAACACAGCGAATATACGCGACGGGGAGTTGCGTCGTCTCTCCACCTGGGAGACACATCGGGACGCACTTGCCCTGGTGGATAATGTGTATCACCGGATTGCCGGTATCAGCAAGGATGACGGGCTGATAATCCTGCAGGATGCGGAAGGTAACACGCGGCTGATTTCGCCCCGGGAGGCGGTGGCTGAAGGCGTCACACTGTACACTCCGGACACCATCCGGGTGGGAACCGGTGACCGGATGCGCTTCACGAAGAGTGACCGGGAGCGCGGTTATGTGGCCAACAGCGTCTGGACGGTGACAGCGGTTTTCGGTGACAGTGTCACGCTGTCGGACGGACAGCAGACCCGGGTGATTCGCCCCGGTCAGGAGCGGGCAGAGCAACATATTGACCTGGCCTATGCCATCACCGCCCACGGTGCGCAGGGGGCAAGTGAAACCTTTGCCATTGCGCTTGAAGGCACGGAAGGTAACCGGAAACAGATGGCCGGCTTTGAGTCAGCCTACGTGGCCCTGTCGCGTATGAAGCAGCATGTGCAGGTGTATACCGATAACCGTCAGGGCTGGACGGATGCCATTAACAATGCCGTACAGAAAGGAACTGCCCACGATGTGCTTGAGCCGAAATCGGACCGGGAGGTCATGAATGCAGAGCAGCTGTTCAGTACGGCGCGGGAGCTGCGGGACGTGGCGGCCGGCCGTGCCGTTCTCCGTCAGGCAGGGTTGGCCGGGGGAGACAGTCCTGCACGGTTTATTGCACCCGGGCGAAAATATCCGCAGCCGTATGTGGCACTGCCGGCTTTTGACCGTAACGGCAAGTCAGCTGGTATCTGGCTGAACCCGCTGACCACGGATGACGGAAACGGGCTGCGGGGCTTCAGTGGTGAAGGCCGGGTGAAAGGCAGCGGGGATGCGCAGTTCGTGGCCCTGCAGGGCAGCCGTAACGGAGAGAGCCTGCTGACTGATAATATGCAGGATGGTGTCCGGATTGCCCGTGATAATCCTGACAGCGGTGTGGTGGTAAGAATCGCCGGTGAAGGTCGTCCGTGGAATCCCGGTACCATCACCGGTGGTCGCGTGTGGGGGGATATCCCGGAAAACAGCGTTCAGCCGGGAGCCGGAAATGGCGAACCGGTCACGGCAGAGGTACTGGCACAGCGGCAGGCTGAAGAGGCCATCCGCCGTGAAACGGAACGCCGTGCGGATGAAATTGTCCGTAAAATGGCAGAGAACAAACCTGATCTGCCGGACGGCAAAACAGAGCAGGCTGTCAGGGATATTGCCGGGCTGGAGCGTGACCGGTCTGCCATATCTGAACGGGAAGCCGCGCTGCCGGAGAGTGTACTGCGTGAACCACAGCGGGTGCGGGAAGCGGTCCGGGAGGTTGCCCGGGAAAATCTGCTGCAGGAGCGACTGCAGCAGATGGAGCGGGATATGGTTCGTGACCTGCAGAAAGAGAAAACCCTGGGCGGAGACTGATACAGGAAGATAAACGCTGATGACAACGGATAACACGAACACAACACGTAATGATTCACTGGCTGCCCGGACCGATACCTGGTTGCAGTCGTTGCTGGTCTGGTCACCCGGACAGCGGGATATCATCAAAACGGTGGCACTGGTGCTGATGGTTCTGGACCATGCAAACCGCATTCTGCATCTGGACCAGTCGTGGATGTTTCTGGTCGGGCGTGGGGCCTTTCCGCTGTTTGCCCTGGTGTGGGGGCTGAATCTGTCCCGTCATACGCATATCCGGCAGGAGGCCATTAACCGGCTGTGGGGATGGGCGGTGATTGCTCAGTTCGCATATTATCTGGCCGGTTTTCCCTGGTATGAGGGGAATATCCTGTTTGCCTTTGCAGTTGCGGCACAGGTGCTGACATGGTGTGAAACGCGCACCTGGTGGCGTTCCGCAGAGACCATGTTGCTTCTGGCAATGTGGTTGCCTTTCTCCGGCACCAGTTACGGCATTGCCGGGCTGCTGATGCTGGCAGTCAGCCACAGGCTGTACCGGGCGGAAGACAGAATGGAACGTCTGGCGCTGGTCGCCTGCCTGCTGGCTGTTATTCCGGCGCTTAACCTTGCCACCAGTGATGCAGCGGCGGTGGCCGGCCTTGTGATGACGGTGCTGACCGTTGGTCTGGTGTCGTGTGCAGGAAAATCATTACCCCGTTTCTGGCCCGGGGATTTTTTCCCGACGTTCTATGCCTGTCATCTGTCTGTGCTGGGCGTTCTGGCGCTGTGACGGGTGTGGTATCTTTGGCCGCAAGAGGATGATTCGTCAGAGGCAGAACACAGCATGATAGAGCAGAAGCGACCGGTACTGACACTGAAGCGGAAAACGGAAGGAGAGACGCCTGTCCGCAGCCGGAAAACCATCATCAATGTCACCACGCCACCAAAATGGAAGGTGAAAAAGCAGAAGCTGGCGGAGAAAGCGGCCCGGGAAGCTGAGCTGGCGGCAAAAAAAGCGCAGGCCAGACAGGCACTGTCCATTTATCTGAACCTACCCACGCTGGATGAGGCCGTGAATACCCTGAAACCCTGGTGGCCGGGATTATTTGACGGTGACACCCCCCGGCTTCTGGCCTGCGGTATCCGGGCCGTGTTACTGGAAGACGTGGCGCAGCGGAATATCCCGCTCTCGCATAAAAAACTGCGCAGGGCGCTGAAGGCCATCACCCGTTCAGAAAGCTATCTGTGTGCCATGAAAGCCGGTGCCTGCCGGTATGACACGGAAGGGTATGTGACGGAGCATATTTCTCAGGAGGAGGAAGTGTATGCGGCAGAGCGTCTGGAGAAAATCCGCCGCCAGAACCGGATAAAGGCAGAACTTCAGGGCGTGCTTGATGAACAGTAAAAAAATGCCTCCTTCAGAAAAAGAAGCAGAAAAATAAGGCTTATCTGAAATCACTTCCATACCCAACGGAAGTCAAGTCACATGTTTTTCTAACACAATTACCTGGCTGAGTTAAAGAGGGAGAATAAAATGAATGGATTCAGAAATAGTTCACGGAACGGTCAGGTCTGGCGCTGGCAGCGTGCCGGAAGCCGGGCCGTTATTCTGGAGGTCAGTGGACGCTGGATGGAAGCGGCAGAAGCATGGCGACGGGCTACCTGTGTTGCGCCCCGGACAGACTGGCAGCAGTTTGCCCGAAAAAGGGCTGAACACTGCTACCGGCGCTGCCGGGGAAGGGTGTAACGAAAAAAGCAGCCTTCATTACTCCAGGAGTCAGAAGGCTGAAAGGAGTTTATGAGATTTGCTTTTTTAATATCCGGTCGGGCAGTATGACCGACCAGTTCTGAGTAGCACAGAGTTTTTTCCGTATTAAGTCGCGATTTTATATTTTGTGATTAATTTCACAAAATAAGGTTTTATTCAATGTGTACTCGATATTGAGGGGGGGCTGAAATACAGGTGCCATTTGTTTGATATGGCGAATAACATGAGGAAATATATTCCACTGGTATTATTTATCTTTTCATGGCCGGTATTGTCTGCAGATATTCATGGACGGGTTGTTCGTGTACTGGACGGTGATACCATCGAGGTAATGGACTCACGGAAGGCGGTGCGGATCAGGCTGGTAAATATTGATGCACTGGAAAAGAAACAGGATTATGGCCGGTGGTCGACAGACACGATGAAATCACTGGTTGCAGGAAAAACGGTTACCGTCACATATTTTCAGAGAGAGCGTTATGGTCGTATTCTCGGGCAGGTTTATGCACCTGAAGGAGTGAATGTTAATCAGTTTATGGTTCGGGCCGGGGTTGCCTGGGTATATGAGCAGTACAACACAGATCCCGTGCAGCAGTAGAGTTGGATGATGCTAGCCATTTACGAGCAGAACGCAGGCGTCGGGATATTCTTCTGGAAGAGGTTCTGAGGCGCCTGGTATTCCGTTGCTCAGAAGCCACGATGCCAGAAAACTGCTGCAGATGACCGGAGAATGGCTGAATACAACAGGGGCCGATCAGCAGTCACCGGAACATCATAGCTGACGCCTTCGCGTTGCTCAGTTGCTCCTCCCCTCGGAAACGGGAAAAAGCAAGTTTTCCTCGCTCCCGGCGTTTCTGTAACAAACACAGGTAAATGTAGGTAATAGTCAGCAACAGGGAATGTGGTATTATCGCGGCAGGTGTCTGAGCCTTTCTGGTTCAGGCAAGACGCAGGTACCAGAAATGCGAAGACCCCACTCGTTAATCCATTAACTCGTGAGGTCTGCATGAAGTACCTTAACACTACTGATTGTAGCCTCTTCTTTGCAGAGAGGTCAAAGTTTATGACGAAATATGCCCTTATCGGGTTGCTCGCCGTGTGCGCCACGGTGTTGTGTTTTTCACTGATATTCAGGGAACGGTTATGTGAACTGAATATTCACAGGGGAAATACAGTGGTGCAGGTAACTCTGGCCTACGAAGCACGGAAGTAAGCTGCCTAGCGGGGACGGAAGTCCCCGCTTTCCGGAAGTGTGAGGTATTTCAGGAGCAGACACCTGAAATGCCAGAAACCGCCGGTCCCGCCCGGGGCCGGCACACAGGTAAGGCATTTCCTGTTTTTCAGCCATTCCGCAACAAAAATCACATTAAACAACAGTAATCACAGTTGATTTGTGCGCCAACACAGATCTTTGCCACAATTCTCAAGTCGCTGATTTCAAAAAACTGTAGTATCCTCTGCGAAACGATCCATGTTTAAGTATTGAGGAGGCGAGATGTCGCAGACAGAAAATGCAGTGACTTCCTCATCAGGTACAAAGCGAGCATACAGAAAAGGCAATCCTCTGACGCTCGCAGAACGTCAACAAGCATCCTTGGCAAGAAAACGAGCCACACATAAAGAACTCAGAGTGTTTATTCCTGCTGCGTTAAAAGCGCAATTGCAGGAAATGTGTGAAGCTGAGGGCGTTACCCAGGCTGAGATGATTGCCGAACTGATAAAGCAGAAGAGTGCTTTTAGCTAACTAAAATGTAGCGACATCACATTCTTGCCTGTTTCTGGTGTGCGTGATAGATTGCTGATCGTTTAAGGAATTTTGTGGCTGGCCACGCCGTAAGGTGGCAGGGAACTGGTTCTGATGTGGATTTACAGGAGCCAGAAAAGCGAAAACCCCGATAATCTTTCTATGTTTGGCGACGAAGAAGATTACCGGGGCCCCATAAAACCGCATAGCCAACAATTCAGCTATGCGGGGAGTATAGTTATATGCCCGGAAAAGTTCAAGACTTCTTTCTGTGCTCACTCCTTCTGCGCATTGTAAGTGCAGTATGGTGTGACTGATCTTCAGCAAACTTATTACCGCCAGGTAAAGAACCCGAATCCGGTATTCACACCCCGTGAAGGTGCCGGAACGCTGAAGTTCTGCGAAAAACTGATGGAAAAGGCCGTGGGCTTCACCTCCCGTTTTGATTTCGCCATTCATGTGGCGCATGCCCGTTCGCGTGGTCTGCGTCGGCGCATGCCACCGGTACTGCGTCGCCGGGCTATTGATGCGCTGCTGCAGGGGCTCTGTTTTCACTATGATCCGCTGGCCAACCGCGTCCAGTGCTCCATCACCACACTGGCCATTGAGTGCGGACTGGCGACGGAGTCTGCTGCCGGAACACTCTCCATCACCCGAGCCACCCGTGCCCTGACGTTCCTGTCAGAGCTGGGACTGATTACCTACCAGACGGAATATGACCCGCTTATTGGCTGCAACATTCCGACCGATATCACATTCACAGCAGCGCTGTTTACCGCCCTTGATGTGTCTGAGGATGCAGTGGCAGCTGCGCGCCGCAGTCGTGTGGAATGGGAAAACAGACAGCGCAAAAAGCAGGGACTGGATACCCTGGGTATGGATGAACTGATAGCGAAAGCCTGGCGTTTTGTGCGTGAGCGTTTCCGCAGTTACCAGACAGAGCTTAAGTCCCGGGGAATAAAGCGTGCCCGTGCGCGTCGTGATGCGAACAGGGAACGTCAGGATATCGTCACCCTGGTGAAACGGCAGCTGACGCGTGAAATCTCGGAAGGGCGCTTTACTAACAATCGTGAGGCGGTAAAACGCGAAGTGGAGCGTCGTGTGAAGGAGCGCATGATTCTGTCACGTAACCGTAATTACAGCCGGCTGGCCACAGCTTCCCCCTGAAAGTGACCTCCTCAGAATAATCCGGCACGCGCCGGAGGCATTCGCACGCCTGAAGCCCGTCAGCGCACGAAAAATCAGCACTACATACAAAAAATAACCTCATCATCCACCTTCTGGTGCATCCGCCCCCCCTGTTTTTGATACAAAACACGCCTCACAGACGGGTAATTTTGCTTATCCACATTTAACTGCAAGGGACTTTATCATAAGGTTACAACCGTTCATGTCATAAAGCGCCAGCCGCCAGCCTTACAGGGTGCAATGTATCTTTTAAACACCTGTTTATATCTCCTTTAAACTACTTAATTACATTCATTTAAAAAGAAGACTTATTCACTGCCTGTCCTGTGGACAGACAGATATGCACCTCCCACCGCAAGCGGCGGGCCCCAATCGAAGCCACTTTAGTTACAACACACAAGAACGGCCTCCAGAAAAACCCCGGTCCCGCGCAGAACTGAAACCACAAAGCCCCTCCCTCATAACTGAAAAGCGGCCCCGCCCCGGCCCTTCGGGCCGGAACAGAGTCGCTTTTAATTATGGGTGTTGTAACTATAAATCGTCATCGCTGTCAGTCTTCTGGCTGGATGTTCTCAGTACACGCTCGTAAGCGGCCCTGACGGCCCGCTAACGCGGAGATACGCCCCGACTTCGGGTAAACCCTCGTCGGGACCACTCCGACCGCGCACAGAAGCTCTATCATGGCTGAAAACGGGTATGGCTTAGCAGGGCTGGAGATGGGTAAGGTGAAATCTATCAATCAGTACCGGCTGACGCCGGGCTTCGGCGGTTTTACTCCTGTGCCATATGCAACAACAGAGTGCCGCCTTCCATGCCGCTGACGCGGCATATTCTGGTGACGATATCTGAATCGTTATATACTGTGTATATACGTAGTAATGACGAGGTGATAAATGGCACAGGTTAATATGAGTTTAAGAATTGACGCTGAACTGAAGGATGCTTTTATGGCCGCTGCAAAAAGCATGGACCGTAATGGCTCTCAGTTAATCCGGGATTTTATGCGCCAGACCGTTGAACGGCAGCATAATACCTGGTTCCGTGACCAGGTTGAGGCAGGACGTCAGCAACTCGGGCGCGGTGATGTGCTTCCACATGACATGGTCGAATCCTCCGCGACTGCATGGCGGGATGAAATGAGCAGGAAGGTCGCCGGTAAATGATGGAGATATTCTGGACCATACTGGCCAGCCAGGACAGGAAGTGCATTCGTGGATACATTACGGAGCAGAACCTGATGGCCGCCATTGAACTGGACGAACGGATTGGTTATTCAGCCAACAGCCTGGCCAGACAGCCGTATAAAGGCCGCAACGGTCGTGTGGAAGGTATCCGGGAACTGGTTATTTACCCGTATTTTGTTCTGGTTTATGAGATCGATAGCCAGTGGGGAAAAGTGTATATCCTGCGTGTATTGCATACTGCACAGAAGTGGCCATAGAGGTGCTGTCCGGATATAAAAACGTCTGACGGAGATGCAGGAACCATGAATGATGGAGCTGGCAACAGGATATTATGGGGCCACCAACCGCTATGGCACGATTTCACTGGCCAGTGCTGCCAGCCAGGCCGGATTGACTTGGGAAGGGCTGGCACACTCAGCGATCGCCGACGCACGGATGACGGCAGGGGGGTAAACGCTATTGCTGCATATCATCTGGAACTGCTGCAGGAACAGGCACGGCTGAAAATCTGACCGCCTGGCCTGTATACCGCAATCATTTACGTTATCCAGACGTAAATCCGCCGCTTGATCGATAGGAATTTAAATCCCCAAAAGATTAAAAAAACGGCGGGAGACGGACGTTTATTCAGCACTCTCCGTACACCATGTGAGCGACTCCGACAATTAAATGGCGCTCATTGATTGATACCGGGTATCAGTGATGGTTTTTTGCTCCGTTTCCCTCAAAATGGACGTAGCTTCCCCTCTGCGGCTCTCAGCCGCACACCCGCATTCGTGCCAGCGGCTCATGCATCATAACCAGCTCTGCCAGACGGTATCCCCGCTTCAGTCCCGTAAACCGCATCTGACTCCCGCACAGCACACACTTCAGCGGGTCAACCTTCAGTAATCGTTGATACATCCCTCTCCACCTGATTTGTTTCACCGTTTTTCTCACCGTCTCCGTTATGACGTACACCACCTCTTCCAGCAACCGGCGCTTCACCGGACTCAGGAACCCGTAGTACTCACCATCCGGAACCCCTTATCCGCCACATGCCAGGAGAACCTTTCCATGAATTCATCGCCACTCATCACCAAGTATTCTTCCCGTTTTGTCCGGTGACTGTTGTAACGCAGACCAATTTCATCCCGACCGGCATAATGCTCCAGACGGCTCATCAGAACCGGCGGTTTTTTCAGGTAAGAGCCAAAGTACACCGCCACATGTGTGGCGTTATCCATCCCCCTGGAGACGTTGACATTCCAGCCACGGCGGTAATGACTGTCCAGGAAGTGATTCCATTCCCGTCTGCTGCTTCCTTCTGCTGCCAGCTCATCCGGTACCACCAGGTCCGGGTATTTCCGTGACAGCAACCGCGTTATCCGGTAACGCCACATGCTCATCACCTTACGGGCGTAAAAATGAAGGTTTTTCCAGGTCAGAGCCGACGTCACGCCTCCGGCTGTTGTCGATAAATGGATATGCGGATACCACTGCTGGTCACGTCCCCAGGTGTGGATTACCGTGAATATCCCCGGCTCCACATCTGTCTGGCGATCACGTCGGCTGCGATACGGCTCATCTCTGCCAGTAACCACCGGTTGTGGAACACCAGGGACCAGTACTGGCACGGAAGTGTGAACACAATATGCTGCCACGGGCAGTCGGGGACCAGACTCAGCAGATACTGTATCCACTGTGCGCCAGCCTTCACTCTGCAGTGTGGGCAGGAACGGCTTTTACACCGGAAGCAGCCCTTTTTGGTGTGGCAACAGTCCGGTGATGAACAGCACCACTGCGTGTACCCCATCAGCGTGATCCCGCACGCCGTGATTTTTGTCACTGACTCAATCACCACCAGACGCACAGCCCCTTCCGGCTGCTTCTCCAGCCAGTTAAGCCAGCGGTTACCCTGCTGCAAGATGTCTGCAAAACGGGGAAGCATCAGAAGGCGGGGTAACTCCATCCGGCCAGTGAACAGTGCCGCATTCCTGGCAGTACATACCGCCGGCGCTGATACCGGCAAGAATGGTCGCAAACTCTCGTTCCGTACAGCGGGCTATTTCCGGATACCCTTCGTCATCGACACGAACAAACCAGAAGAAAAGCGCAGAACTTCTACGTCTTCTTCGTCAAAGAAGTCATCGTTGTGAAGCTTCACGACATAGCGGGGAAGTTAACCACCTGAAAGGCAATGACATTGTTTATTTTTATAACGGTAATGGCAGACCATGACAAGCCGCAGCCGTCAGGCTGCCTACTCGAGCAAAGAAATTTACCCCAAAATGGGCAATAGATTTAAATTTAGGAGTTTACACATCACATTTAACATTAAGAACATGTATAAATAAGAAACTTCCATTGATAATGGGGGTGACTTGAAGTAAGCCTTATTTTTCACCTCCTTTGTATTCAAAGGAGGTTTTTTTTATCTTATTTATCTAAACAAATACTTAATCCATCTGTTATTTAACAAATCGGACATTTTTTTGCGCACTTGATAACTCTTATTTTCGCTGATATCAATTTTGAGAAAATTAATATCAGATGAATAAAGTATAATATTTTCTAGGTAATATTAATAATATTAAATTAATCAGAACCACCCGCTATATGGGTGGTTCTGAGTTTTAGACTTGTTTTAATGAAGCTAGCAACTTTCGTACAAATGCATCTGCAGGTAGCGGTGATGATAATGCAATGCCTTTTAAAT
>ENA-UOZI01000135-UOZI01000135.1-food-metagenome-genome-assembly--contig:-NODE-135-length-28980-cov-211.753466_pt1 | contig 28980 bp, 42 predicted proteins | sample MGYA00249871_ERZ772729 | MGnify/ENA primary metagenome ERZ772729 (study PRJEB29005, sample SAMN08379449) | food metagenome | isolation source: cheese - non spiked | study: EMG produced TPA metagenomics... | reverse complement strand
TGATTTCTCTGCCTTCGCGGGTTTTGAATGGTTCGCGGCGGCATTCATCCATCCATTCGGTAACGCAGATCGGATGATTACGGTCCTTGCGGTAAATCCGGCATGTACAGGATTCATTGTCCTGCTCAAAGTCCATGCCATCAAACTGCTGGTTTTCATTGATGATGCGGGACCAGCCATCAACGCCCACCACCGGAACGATGCCGTTCTGCTTATCAGGGAAGGCGTAAATTTCTTTCGTCCACGGATTAAGGCCGTACTGGTTGGCGACGATCAACAATGCGATGAACTGCGCATCGCTGGCATCACCTTTAAATGCCGTCTGGCGAAGAGTGGTGATCAGTTCCTGTGGGTCGACAGAATCCATGCCGACACGTTCAGCCAGCTTCCCAGCCAGCGTTGCGAGTGCTGTACTCATCCGTTTTATACCTCTGAATCAATATCAACCTGGTGGTGAGCAATGGTTTCAACCATGTACCGGATGTGTTCTGCCATGCGCTCCTGAAACTCAACATCGTCATCAAACGCACGGGTAATGGCTTTTTTGCTGGCCCCGCAGCGTTGCAAATGATCGATGCAGAGTGATTCAAACAGGTGCTGTGGAAGGCCTTTTTCCATGTCGTCTGCCAGTTCTGCCTCTTTCTCTTCATGGGCGATCTGCTGGTAGTGACGCGCCCAGCTCTGAGCCTCAAGACGATCCTGAATGTAATAAGCGTTCATGGCTGAACTCCTGAAAATGGCTGTGAAAATATCGCCCGCGAAATGCCAGGCTGATTAGGTAAACAGGAAAGGGGGTTAGTGAATGCTTTTGCTTGATCTCAGTTTCAGCATTAATATCCATTTTTTATAAGCGTCGACGGCTTCACGAAACATCTTTTCATCGCCAATAAAAGTGGCGATAGTGAATTTAGTCTGGATAGCCATAAGTGTTTGATCCATTCTTTGGGACTCCTGGCTGATTAAGTATGTTGATAAGGCGTTTCCATCCGTCACGTAATTTACGGGTGATTCGTTCAAGTAAAGATTCGGAAGGGCAGCCAGCAACAGGCCACCCTGCAATGGCATATTGCATGGTGTGCTCCTTATTTATACATAACGAAAAACGCCTCGAGTGAAGCGTTATTGGTATGCGGTAAAACCGCACTCAGGCGGCCTTGATAGTCATATCATCTGAATCAAATATTCCTGATGTATCGATATCGGTAATTCTTATTCCTTCGCTACCATCCATTGGAGGCCATCCTTCCTGACCATTTCCATCATTCCAGTCGAACTCACACACAACACCATATGCATTTAAGTCGCTTGAAATTGCTATAAGCAGAGCATGTTGCGCCAGCATGATTAATACAGCATTTAATACAGAGCCGTGTTTATTGAGTCGGTATTCAGAGTCTGACCAGAAATTATTAATCTGGTAAAGTTTTTCCTCTGTCATTACGTCATGGTCGATTTCAATTTCTATTGATGCTTTCCAGTCGTAATCAATGATGTATTTTTTGATGTTTGACATCTATTCATATCCTCACAGATAAAAAATCGCCCTCATACTGGAGGGCAAAGAAGATTTCCAATAATCAGAACAAGTCGGCTCCTGTTTAGTTACGAGCGACATTGCTCCGTGTATTCACTCGTTGGAATGAATACACAGTGCAGTGTTTATTCTGTTGTTAGTGCCAAAAATAAAGGCCGACTATGCGGCCTGAAATTACTTAACCAATGATGCTGCATATTCGATAAGGTAAAGCTTTGGAGCCAGCAAAATTTTTAACCATGTCATATTGGTTACTGCACTAATAATAAAAATCCCCCACAGAGCCAAAACTCCAACTAATGGCATGATAAGAAGATTAATATCACCTTTGCTATCCCAAACCATTGTCGGCCTGTATTTGGGATTTCCCTTCTCCCATGAATATCCTTCATCACCGATTTTACCTGTCTCAACTCTTCGGCACTGCTTCTTCATAAACCAGAAAACCAGTGGGATTGTTAGAATGGCTATTAATGTTTTAATCAGACTGTCAACCATATTCCATAGCAGCAACTGATGAACAACATCAGGAATCTGCGCCTGGCTGAATGAAACAGCCGTGTCTATTCCATTGCTGGCTTTTTGCAGTAGTTCTACGAGAATCTTGTTTGCTTGTTCTTCCATATATCCCCTTGATTGTAATAAGCATGAAATTATTTACGGCCAAAAAATAAAGGCCACCATCAGGCAGCCTTGTTGTTCTGTTTACCAAGTTCTCTGGCAATCATTGCCGTCGTTCGTATTGCCCATTTATCGACATATTTCCCATCTTCCATTACAGGAAACATTTCTTCAGGCTTAACCATGCATTCCGATTGCAGCTTGCATCCATTGCATCGCTTGAATTGTCCACACCATTGATTTTTATCAATAGTCGTAGTCATACGGATAGTCCTGGTATTGTTCCATCACATCCTGAGGATGCTCTTCGAACTCTTCAAATTCTTCTTCCATATCTCACCTCAAATAAGTGGTTTGCTGCCTAATTTCATTTTCTGGCGACCAACACAAGTCATCTTGCTGTCAGTTGTTTGGATTTCCGGTAGCCTGCCGCGTAAAGAGCTACGTTCGGAAGACAAGTTGAACCTTCATATTTTCTGGTCAACGTTGTCAGTGTTATTACTTCTGCTCTCATTGCTGGTTTGCGCTTGCATTGCAAGACCACTCGTGAGGGGGTTGGCCTGTGTAGCTTGTCGGAGCTAATCGACTCCTGACTTTGCAGATTTGCGCGACGAGCTCTACGGCGAGAAGCTGCGGTGCCTTTAAATTCTGTTTTTCTGGACATAGATTCCTCCCGAATAAACTTTGGCGATGCAATCTCGAAGCTCCTCCTGAGACGGTTGCTTCGGCATTGCATCCCACAGCTCATGTGGTTGGGTGATCTGGCTTTTCAGCCACGTAGTCGAGAGTTCGACGTTGTTTAAAGAGCCTGCCAGTCTGTTCCGTTTGGCTTCCAGCGTCCTGCTGACGGTTAAATAGTACGATATGTACTTTATTTGGTCAATACGATTTGTTCTAAAATGGGGTGATTTTTTATAACACTTTGTATTTAATAGTGTTGTTTTTTAGCGTGGGTGTATCGCCTCGGCGATGTAAGGAGAGATCAGAATTGCGTGGTTTAGTGAGTTGTATCTATTTATTTTTCAATAAATACATTTGGTTATGTGTCTTTAGGTGGGGGCGTGAGGCAAAGAAAACCCGGCGCTGAGGCCGGGTGGGGTTTTGTTATTGGTGCATTTGGCAGACTGTAGTATCAGGTCCATAAGCCAAAGTAAAAACAGGCTTGTTGATCAATCCGTTGTTCTTTAATGATTGAATCATTTTACCTTGCTCGCTAACTTTTTGCTTGCTAAGTATTTCTGCCACTTGCTGTGTCAGTGATTTGTCTTTGCTCATTTATGACTCACTTTGTTCTGAGAAGGGGAATGAAGACAGAACAAGAACCTGTCGATTTGTCTTATACATGTATTCATTAATGACGTTGTGCAGATTTTTTAACGCCATGCTAAAATCTTTGTCGTATGTAAAGTCTTCTACTTTAATTCTTAAGTCATTGATAAGAGTATTTATTCCTATCGTTCTTCCGTGAGAATGCCACTTTCCGTTGTCACTAAGAGCGGTAGCGATCATTTTAGCTCTTGCTTCTTTTTCCCTCTTGGAAACTAGCTTTCCTCGTTTTGTGTTACCTTGATGAACCGTCCACTCTCTGAATTTATACTCTACAAGCCACTTCTTAAGCAAGTCTATTGATAGCTCTCTGGCTTGCTCGTATCTCCTTAAGTGCGCAAGATCTAACTGACTAAGCATCATTAGTTCAGCTTGGGTAATGGTTCCTTCTCTGGATTTAGTAATCATTTCTTCAACTTTATCAAGGTATCCCAAAGCAGGAACCCATTTACCGTCAGAGGATTGCACTTGAGGGTCAATGGGGCCTAATGAAGAAGCATAGTTCATGTAAATTTTATCTCCAGACATACACCATATTGTGCCTGCCGACATGGCCATATCTGGAATGATAAAATATACCTCTTGATAGAAATGCCTTGTAATTTCTACCATTTTTTCCACAGACTCAACAGAGCCACCATTTGTATTGAGTATAATAACTAGAAATCTATTGGTACGACTGTTAGCCATCTCCCCAATAGCCTCAAGTTTTGGTTGGTAAACTTCTTTTGACCATGGAAAGATACCACCGTAGTACGCTATGACGTCGCAGCTTGGGAAAAAGTTATTTTTAAATTGCTCTAACTGCCAAGAAATGTATGTTTCTAGTGTTGAATCAAGATTTTGGCTCATGTGATACCTTGCTATATCAACAATTTACAATAACATGTTGCACTATCGGTTTTTTATTAATCACAATTGGAATTACCCAAACGTCTCTTCAGGCCACTGACTAGCGATAACTTTCCCCACAACGGAACAACTCTCATTGCATGGGATCATTGGGTATTGTGGGTTTAGTGGCTGTAGAAACACCTGACCGCTATCCCTGATCAGTTTCTTGAAGGTAAATTCATCACCACCAAGTCTGGCTATGCAGAAATCGCCGGGCTCAACAGCTTGCTCAGGGTCAACCAGAATTAACATCCCGTCAGGAAAACTGGGTTTGGAACCTGTTGGTGCGGTCATTGAGTTACCTTCAACCTCAAGCCAGAATGCAGAGTCACTGGCTTTTTTGGTTGTGCTTACCAATCTCTCCGCATCGCCTTTGGTAAAGGTTCTGAGTTCTGGAGAGAACATCCCAGCCTGAACATGAGAAAATACAGGGTACTCATATTGTTTTTTAACTGGGGCCGATGAGTATTCGCCAACAGGTGAAAATGTCCCGTCGTGGTTGAATGATATGTTATCAATACCAAGGTATTTAAACACCACACCAATATCACTAAGAGATGGATGACGAGATCCGCGCAACCAGTGTCCAATCCCACCCTGCGTCATACCTAGCTCTTCGGCTAACTTCTCTTGAGTTATGCCGAGCTCTTTCATTCTGGATCTAGCCAGTTCATACCATTTCATTTTCATGTCCTTATTATTACGCTCTGTACTGGAACCATCCATGCACAATGTGTATTTTTGCTTGTATTTGGAAAGTACATATTGTATTTTTTATTCGAGGTTACTATGGAGGGCATATGAGCAACCTACGAAAATATCGAGAGTCACTGAATATCTCTCAAACAACACTTGCTAAGGCAGTTGGATGCACACAGGGAGCTATCGGACATTGGGAATCTGGTCGTCGCTTCCCAGACCTTAAAACATGCCGTGCTATTGTTGCGTGTCTAAATAAGTTAGGCGCAAAAGTAAGTCTTGATGACGTGTTCCCGCCGGAACACAAAGCCGCTTAATAAGCGGAGCCGCTCTTTGTAACAACGGACATTCGTCCTACGTCGCTGAAAAGCGAGTTCCAAGATATCTGACCAACTAAGGCCATATGCGTTTCCACGCATACCTTTCAACTAGCTATTCACTATTGGAAATCTTAAGAAATGGAACGAACAAGTTACAGCAAACTATCACAGCGCGACGTTGATCGCGCAGAAACAGATTTACTTATCAACCTGTCAACGCTTACTCAGCGCGGTCTGGCAAAGATGATTGGCTGTCATGAATCGAAGATAAGCAGAACGGACTGGAGATTTATTGCTTCAGTCTTGTGTGCTTTCGGAATGGCATCAGACATCAGTCCGATTAGTAGGGCTTTTAAGTATGCGCTTGATGGAATCACAAAGAAAAAATCCCCGGTGGCCGCCGGGGACTCTAAGCAAATTGATATGCAATTCTGAGGGAATTACTGGATCAATCCACAGGAGTCATTATGACAAATACAGCAAAAATACTCAACTTCGGCAGAGGTAACTTTGCCGGACAGGAGCGTAATGTGGCAGATCTCGATGATGGTTACGCCAGACTATCAAATATGCTGCTTGAGGCTTATTCGGGCGCAGATCTGACCAAGCGACAGTTTAAAGTGCTGCTTGCCATTCTGCGTAAAACCTATGGGTGGAATAAACCAATGGACAGAATCACCGATTCTCAACTTAGCGAGATTACAAAGTTACCTGTCAAACGGTGCAATGAAGCCAAGTTAGAACTCGTCAGAATGAATATTATCAAGCAGCAAGGCGGCATGTTTGGACCAAATAAAAACATCTCAGAATGGTGCATCCCTCAAAACGAGGGAAAATCCCCTAAAACGAGGGATAAAACATCCCTCAAATTGGGGGATTGCTATCCCTCAAAACAGGGGGACACAAAAGACACTATTACAAAAGAAAAAAGAAAAGATTATTCGTCAGAGAATTCTGGCGAATCCTCTGACCAGCCAGAAAACGATCTTTCTGTGGTGAAACCGGATGCTGCAATTCAGAGCGGCAGCAAGTGGGGGACAGCAGAAGACCTGACCGCCGCAGAGTGGATGTTTGACATGGTGAAGACCATCGCGCCATCAGCCAGAAAACCGAATTTTGCTGGGTGGGCTAACGATATCCGCCTGATGCGTGAACGTGACGGACGTAACCACCGCGATATGTGTGTGCTTTTCCGCTGGGCCTGCCAGGACAACTTCTGGTCCGGTAACGTGCTGAGTCCGGCCAAACTCCGCGACAAGTGGACCCAGCTCGAAATCAACCGTAACAAGCAACAGGCAGTCGTGACAGCCAGCAAACCAAAACTCGACCTGACAAACACAGACTGGATTTACGGGGTGGATCTATGAAAAACATCGCCGCACAGATGGTTAACTTTGACCGTGAGCAGATGCGTCGGATCGCCAACAACATGCCGGAACAGTACGACGAAAAGCCGCAGGTACAGCAGGTAGCGCAGATCATCAACGGTGTGTTCAGCCAGTTACTGGCAACTTTCCCGGCGAGCCTGGCTAACCGTGACCAGAACGAACTGAACGAAATCCGCCGCCAGTGGGTTCTGGCTTTCCGGGAAAACGGGATCACCACAATGGAACAGGTTAACGCAGGAATGCGCGTAGCCCGTCGGCAGAATCGACCATTTCTGCCATCACCCGGGCAGTTTGTTGCATGGTGCCGGGAAGAAGCATCCGTTATCGCCGGACTGCCAAACGTCAGCGAGCTGGTTGATATGGTTTACGAGTATTGCCGGAAGCGAGGCCTGTATCCGGATGCGGAGTCTTATCCGTGGAAATCAAATGCGCACTACTGGCTGGTTACCAACCTGTATCAGAACATGCGGGCCAATGCGCTTACTGATGCGGAATTACGCCGTAAGGCCGCAGATGAGCTTGTCCATATGACTGCGAGAATTAACCGTGGTGAGGCGATCCCTGAACCAGTAAAACAACTTCCTGTCATGGGCGGTAGACCTCTAAATCGCGCACAGGCTCTGGCGAAGATCGCAGAAATCAAAGCTAAGTTCGGACTGAAAGGAGCAAGTGTATGACGGGCAAAGAGGCAATTATTCATTACCTGGGGACGCATAATAGCTTCTGTGCGCCGGACGTTGCCGCGCTAACAGGCGCAACAGTAACCAGCATAAATCAGGCCGCGGCTAAAATGGCACGGGCAGGTCTTCTGGTTATCGAAGGTAAGGTCTGGCGAACGGTGTATTACCGGTTTGCTACCAAGGAAGAACGGGAAGGAAAGATGAGCACGAACCTGATTTTTAAGGAGTGTCGCCAGAGTGCCGCGATGAAACGGGTATTGGCGGTATATGGAGTTAAAAGATGACCATCTACATTACTGAGCTAATAACAGGCCTGCTGGTAATCGCAGGCCTTTTTATTTGGGGGAGAGGGAAGTCATGAAAAAACTAACCTTTGAAATTCGATCTCCAGCACATCAGCAAAACGCTATTCACGCAGTACAGCAAATCCTTCCAGACCCAACCAAACCAATCGTAGTAACCATTCAGGAACGCAACCGCAGCTTAGACCAAAACAGGAAGCTATGGGCCTGCTTAGGTGACGTCTCTCGTCAGGTTGAATGGCATGGTCGCTGGCTGGATGCAGAAAGCTGGAAGTGTGTGTTTACCGCAGCATTAAAGCAGCAGGATGTTGTTCCTAACCTTGCCGGGAATGGCTTTGTGGTAATAGGCCAGTCAACCAGCAGGATGCGTGTAGGCGAATTTGCGGAGCTATTAGAGCTTATACAGGCATTCGGTACAGAGCGTGGCGTTAAGTGGTCAGACGAAGCGAGACTGGCTCTGGAGTGGAAAGCGAGATGGGGAGATCGGGCTGCATGACTATCAAATCAAATACGCCAGCACACGACAAGGACTGCTGGCAAACGCCGCTTTGGCTTTTTGATGCACTGGATATTGAGTTTGGATTCTGGCTGGATTCGGCAGCGAGCGACAAAAATGCTCTGTGTGCTCACTGGCTAACTGAGGCCGACGACGCGCTCAATTCTGAGTGGGTAAGCCACGGTGCAATCTGGAATAACCCACCGTACAGCAATATCAGGCCGTGGGTGGAAAAAGCCGCTGAGCAGTGCATACAACAGCGACAGACGGTAGTGATGCTTGTGCCAGAGGATATGTCAGTCGGATGGTTCAGCAAGGCTCTGGAGAGTGTTGACGAAGTTCGTATTATCACTGATGGACGGATTAATTTTATCGAACCATCGACAGGGCTGGAGAAGAAGGGAAACAGCAAAGGCTCCATGCTGCTGATTTGGCGACCGTTCATCAGTCCTCGACGGATGTTTACTACCGTATCCAAAGCGGCATTGATGGCGATCGGGCAGGGCGTCAGGAGGGCGGCATGAGGCGACAGCGACGAAGTTTCACCGACATCATCTGCGAAAACTGCAAATACCTTCCAACGAAACGCTCCAGAAATAAACGCAAGCCAATCCCAAAAGAATCTGACGTAAAAACCTTCAACTACACGGCTCACCTGTGGGATATCCGGTGGCTAAGATATCGTGCGAGGAAATGACAATGGATTATTCACAGTTAAGTGATTTTGAAATTAACAGAATGGTAGGAGACATAATTTTTAAAGGCCTTTGGGCAAGTAAACCGGAAACATCAGGGAATAACACCAACAAATGGTATTACGGAAATGCTGATACAACTTTTGAGCCATTAAATCATTTGCCTGACTACTGCAATGATCCGAGCGCTTCATGGCCGATTATTGAGAAATACAGGATTTCTATCTTAGACCAGTTAACTGAATGGTGTGTGGATGCAAAAGGCGTAAGCCCAATATTTGATACCAGACCTCTCCGCGCCGCCATGATTGTCTTTCTCCTGATGCAGGAGGCCAATAATGCTTAGCCCATCTCAATCCCTTCAATACCTGAAAGGAAGCATAGAGCGGGCTTCAATGTGCACAGAGTGGATTCTATCTAGGTTTAGCGCATACAGAAGATTGCCGGTAAAGGGCATGCCAAGCAAGTCGATGCTGCATATGCAAAAGAATGCGCGCGGGAAGGTATGGCGAGAACGCAGGTTATCTGGCTGAAAGAGGGGGTAATTAAGGCGTGAATACTTACCACATCACACTACCCTGGCCTCCGAGCAATAATCGCTATTATCGCCATAATCGCGGGCGCACGCACGTCAGCGCAGAGGGGCAGGCATACCGCGATAACGTCGCCCGAATCATTAAAAACGCAATGCTGGATATCGGCCTGGCGATGCCTGTGAAAATCCGCATTGAGTGCCACATGCCGGATCGCCGTCGCCGTGACCTGGATAATCTGCAAAAAGCCGCTTTTGACGCACTCACTAAAGCAGGTTTCTGGCTGGATGATGCTCAGGTCGTTGATTACCGCGTTGTGAAGATGCCTGTTACCAAAGGTGGGAGGCTGGAACTGACCATCACCGAAATGGGGAATGAATGATGTTTGAGTTTTATATGGCAGAACGTCTTCGCCACCGCTGGGGGCGTCTGCGCTTATATCGTTTCCCCGGTTCTGTTTTGACCGATTACCGAATACTGAAGAATTAAGCCAAAACACTGACAGGAGCAGGAGTATGAAGCCAGAGATAACAATCAACTAATACTGTTTTGCTGATTTTTGCTTGTAATTGGCGTTCTGGTCTGATTTTTGTGGAGTAAGTTGATGCGTGATATTCAGATGGTTCTTGAGCGTTGGGGAGCGTGGGCGGCTAATAATCATGAAGATGTGACCTGGTCGTCCATTGCCGCCGGTTTTAAGGGATTAATTCCTTCAAAAGTAAAATCTCGTCCGCAATGTTGTGACGATGACGCGATGATCATTTGCGGGTGCATGGCCCGTCTGAAAAATAACAACAGCGATTTGCATGATTTGTTAGTGGACTATTATGTCGGCGGCATGACTTTTATGGCGCTTGCGCGTAAGCATGGTAGATCTGATTGTTGGATTGGCAGGATGCTCCAAAAAGCTGAGGGCGTAGTGGAGGGCATGCTGATGGTGTTGGATCTCAGATTGGAGATGGATGCTGATTGTTTGAGATAATTAAAGGAAAAGTTGCTGTCTGGTTATCATTAGACTAATGTTTCAAATGTTAGAATCGCAACGTAGTTATGATCATATAACAGCTTGTTCCCTGATTTAGCCAGCCTCCCCAAAGGCTGGTTTTTTTTTCTAATAAGTATCAATCCGGTTAGGTATTTTATTGTTTGACCCATAATAGTTCATTGACATTGAATCCCAATTTTTGAGCAGTACGCACATAGTCTGCTTTTACATTATCTGGAATAGTTGGAGTCCGTGCCAGAATCCATAGGTATTCTCTGTTCGGACCACTGACAAGAGCATACTTATACTCATCATCCAGTTTGATTACATTATAGCCACCATAGAAGGGGCCAAAAAACGAAACCTTCAACGCTGCAGTTGTATTATCTCCTGTAAAGTATGCTTTACCTTCGCTCTCGCTCCATTTGTTTTTCGTTGGGTCATATCCACGATTAAGTACACTAATCCCTCCGTCGTTCCGTTTCCCATAAGTGGCGCTGACCTGTTCCAGACCACGTTCAAATCGGTTCTCAAGCCGAGCTATTTCATACCATTTTCCGAGGTAGCGGTTGGTGTCAAAATTTGTAATCGGCTGCACACCTTTAGGTGGTGTCGGGGCCTTACATGCTATCAGAGTGAAAGAGAGTGCAATGCCAGTCAACACAGGCCATAACTTCATAATATATCCTGTACTTTTGATAGTTGAGAGTAAGTATTAAAGATAGATGATTACTACCGATCACTTAAAGAACTTTCCTACTATATTAGGAATAGTCCATAACAAAAAAATTGTCAGTGATGACGGCAGAAAGGCAGTTTAGGTCGTGTACTACACTGTTAACCTGTTAATGAATTAGTCAAGGGGTAGGCAATGATAAAAAAACCTGTCGTTGGGATCAGTGGTTGTTTGGCCGGTTCTTCTGTCCGTTTTGATGGTGGTCACAAAAGAGCTAGCTTTTTAATGGACAAATTACTGGAATGGGTAACATTCAAACCAGTATGTCCGGAAATGGCTATAGGGCTTCCAGTTCCGCGTCCTGCTCTACGTCTTGTTCGCTCGGCGCAAGGAAATATACGGATGTGTTTCAGCCACGACCAGAATGAGGATGTTACAGAGAAAATGACAGAGTTTAGTCGTTCTTATCTTGACAAATTAAAGGATGTATCGGGATTTGTGGTTTGTGCAAAATCTCCTAGCTGTGGTATGGAACGCGTGCGTGTATATGATGAAAATGGTAATCGTGGTCGTAAAGATGGAGTGGGACTATTTACGAGCACGTTGATGGAAAGGTTTTCCTGGCTACCGGTTGAAGAGGATGGGCGACTACATGATCCAGTGCTTCGTGAAAACTTTGTTGAAAGAGTATTTGCTTTACATGAGCTCAATCATCTTTATAAAGCGAAATTATCAAGAAGGGAATTATTAGCTTTTCATAGCCGTTATAAGCTTCAGTTGTTGGCGCATAGCCAGGCCGGTTATAAAGAGATGGGGCCATTTGTGGCTGCAATACATGAGTGGGCAGACCTTGAATCATACTTTGAGGTGTATCGTGAGAAGCTGATGGCGATTCTCAGAAAACCTGCATCACGTAAAAATCACACGAATGTGCTGATGCATATACAGGGATATTTTAGTAACTGCTTAAATACACGTCAGCGTAAAGAGTTGAGCGATGTTATACTTAACTATCGAGCTGGCACGCTACCTCTTCTTGCGCCATTAACTTTGCTGAAGCATTACTTGGCAGAGTATCCTGATGATTATTTGCTTATACAGAATTACTTCCACCCCTATCCTGATGAACTGGCTCTAAGACTCTTGGTGAACTAGGCGTTTGGAATGCACCAACAAGATGATTTTCTCCTTAGAGAATGTTTACAATCGTAAAAACTTCACTATGATATCTATAGTTGTACAGTTTGTAAAAAAATTCGGTTCATGCTTAAGGTAATGTTAATATGTTAATTAATGATTAATAATCAAGCAAGCCAAAAATAGTTCTGTTTAATCTAGTATTACATAAATATTTTAAAGAAAATATCAAAGTTCATGATGATGTAATGAGATTTTTCTCATTGAAAATATGGCAATTTTAATATTTCCACCTATACTTACTTAACTCAAATCTAATTATGTCAGGTGGATGATATGCCATGCATATGTTCTATCATTTTGGTTTTGAACTCGTTTGATATCCGGCTTGGTAAAGAAAAAATCTCTCTAAAAAAAGGAAGTGTTGTTGCTATAGAATACAATTTAAAAGTTTTCTTTTCTTCAAATAAAGATAATATAATGATCGTGGATATTGAAGAGAAAACAGTTAATGACTTCTTTAAAAACAATACACTCTCACCTTTTTCTGTAAGAAGATTTTATTCAGCATACTTGATAGTAAACTGTACAGACTATTCATTGTTAAAGAACTTGATAGGTTGCTTGAATTGTGATGGTGAAACTACGGCTGTAGTTAAAAATTCAATATTATTTGCATGTCTTGCTATTTTATCCTCGGAAAAAATGTTTCAGAGTTTTTTGTTTGGGTGTCTTAATAGTTTAGGAAGCAAAGTTAAGGCTATTATTCACTCGGACATATCTGCAGCATGGAGACTTTGTGATATTTCTTCAAGACTATGTCTGAGTGAAAGTTTGTTAAAAAGAAAACTAAAACACGAAGGCTTATCATTTAGCAAATTAATTCTTGAAGAACGAATGGTGATGGCTGAAAGGTTATTAAGTTACAATTTCTATCCTGTTGGGAAAGTTGCTAAAATATGTGGTTATGAAAGCGCGTCATATTTTATAAGCGTTTTCAGAAGATATTTTGGTGTTCCCCCCCATGAATATTCATCAAGATTTTTTTTAGAAAAAGGCAAGATGTAACGTGATGCGTTTTGATGATTTTGTAATTTTCATATTTGATGATTATATGATGCTTTCAGCTACGCCAGAATAATCGCTGGCGTTTTTCTTTTCTAATGTAACTTCTGTATCTTTCCCTCTTTCATTCCAAACCGTGTACACCATCCGTTATTCGCGGAGGTGAGGCTATGAAATCCATGGACAAGTTAACAACGGGCATTGCCTACGGCACCTCTGCAGGCAGTGCTGGCTACTGGTTTTTACAGTGGCTTGATCAGGTCAGTCCGTCACAGTGGGCGGCGATTGGAGTGCTTGGAAGCCTTGTGTTGGGTTTTCTCACTTATCTGACAAACCTTTATTTCAAGATTAAAGAAGATAAGCGTAAGGCTGCGAGAGGTGAATAATGTCGCCATCATTACGCAAGGCTGTAGCAGCTGCTATTGGTGGTGGGGCTGTTGCCATAGCGTCTGTGCTCATCACTGGTCCGAGTGGTGACGATGGTCTGGAAGGTGTCAGCTACATACCATACAAAGATATTGTTGGTGTATGGACTGTATGTCACGGGCATACAGGAAAAGACATCATGCTCGGTAAAACGTATACCAAAGCAGAATGCAAAGCCCTCCTGAATAAAGACCTTGCCACGGTCGCCAGACAAATTAACCCGTACATCAAAGTCGATATACCGGAAACAATGCGCGGCGCTCTTTACTCATTCGTTTACAACGTGGGTGCTGGCAATTTCAGAACATCGACGCTTCTTCGCAAAATAAACCAGGGCGATATCAAAGGCGCATGTGATCAGCTACGTCGCTGGACATATGCTGGCGGTAAGCAATGGAAAGGTCTCATGACTCGTCGTGAGATTGAGCGTGAAATCTGTTTGTGGGGTCAGCAATGAACAGAGTAACCGCGATTATCTCCGCTCTGGTTATCTGCATCATCGTCGGCCTGTCATGGGCTGTTAATCATTACCGTGATAACGCCATTACCTACAAAGCCCAGCGCGACAAAAATGCCAGAGAACTGAAGCTGGCGAACGCGGCAATTACTGACATGCAGATGCGTCAGCGTGATGTTGCTGCGCTCGATGCAAAATACACGAAGGAGTTAGCTGATGCGAAAGCTGAAAATGATGCTCTGCGTGATGATGTTGCCGCTGGTCGTCGTCGGTTGCACATCAAAGCAGTCTGTCAGTCAGTGCGTGAAGCCACCACCGCCTCCGGCGTGGATAATGCAGCCTCCCCCCGACTGGCAGACACCGCTGAACGGGATTATTTCACCCTCAGAGAGAGGCTGATCACGATGCAAAAACAACTGGAAGGAACCCAGAAGTATATTAATGAGCAGTGCAGATAGAGCTGCCCATATCGATGGGCAACTCATGCAATTATTGTGAGCAATACACACGCGCTTCCAGCGGAGTATAAATGCCTAAAGTAATAAAACCGAGCAATCCATTTACGAATGTTTGCTGGGTTTCTGTTTTAACAACATTTTCTGCGCCGCCACAAATTTTGGCTGCATCAACAGTTTTCTCCTGTCCAATTCCCGAAACGAAGAAGTGATGGGTGATGGTTTCCTTTGGTGTTACTGCTGTCGGTTTGTTTCCAACAGTAAACGTCTGTTGAGCACATCCTGTAATAAGCATTGCCAGAGCGGCAGAAAACAACATTTTTTTCATCTTATTATCCTGCATTGTTAAAAACGGCAGAATCCTATGTGACAACAATTAAACGATAGTTAAATGGATTGATGAAAATTAAAACTATATAGGTGGATGCTCAGCCTATTGGAGGAGGGGGGCACTCAGAATCCTGTGGAATGAAATAAACCGCTCTTTCTGTCCATTACCCTTTTAGCAGCGCTGTATCGTCGCCGTATTCCCGCATTAACCATGACCGTAGCCCGACGGGGAATTCCTTCTGCGTGAGTGTGCGGGAATAATCAAAAACGATGCACACCGGGTTTTACTGTGCTGACAGACGCAGGGTTACCCTCATAGTCGCTTTTCCGGTGCGATGGTGGAAGAAACCGGGATGTTTATTCATCATCACTTTGGATTGATGTATATGCTCTCTTTTCTGACGTTAGTCTCCGACGGCAGGCTTCAATGACCCAGGCTGAGAAATTCCCGGACCCTTTTTGCTCAAGAGCGATGTTAATTTGTTCAATCATTTGGTTAGGAAAGCGGATGTTGCGGGTTGTTGTTCTGCGGGTTCTGTTCTTAGTTGACATGAGGTTGTCCCGTATTCAGTGTCGCTGATTTGTATTGTCTGAAGTTGTTTTTACGTTAAGTTGATGCAGATCAATTAATACGATACCTGCGTCATAATTGATTATTTGACGTGGTTTGATGGCGTAGATGCACGTTGTGACATGCAGATGATAATTATTATCATTTTGCGGGTCCTTTCCGGCGATCCGACAGGTTACGGGGCGGCGACCTCGCGGGTTTTCGCTATTTATGAAAATTTTCCGGTTTAAGGCGTTTCCGTTCTTCTTCGTCATAACTTAATGTTTTTATTTAAAATACCCTCTGAAAAGAAAGGAAGCGACAGGTGCTGAAAGCGAGCTTTTTGGCCTCTGTCGTTTCCTTTCTCTGTTTTTGTCCGTGGAATGAACAATGGAAGTCAACAAAAAGCAGCTGGCTGACATTTTCGGTGCGAGTATCCGTACCATTCAGAACTGGCAGGAACAGGGAATGCCCGTTCTGCGAGGCGGTGGCAAGGGTAATGAGGTGCTTTATGACTCTGCCGCCGTCATAAAATGGTATGCCGAAAGGGATGCTGAAATTGAGAACGAAAAGCTGCGCCGGGAGGTTGAAGAACTGCGGCAGGCCAGCGAGACAGATCTCCAGCCAGGGACTATTGAGTACGAACGCCATCGACTTACGCGTGCGCAGGCCGACGCACAGGAACTGAAGAATGCCAGAGACTCCGCTGAAGTGGTGGAAACCGCATTCTGTACTTTCGTGCTGTCGCGGATCGCAGGTGAAATTGCCAGTATTCTCGACGGGATCCCCCTGTCGGTGCAGCGGCGTTTTCCGGAACTGGAAAACCGACATGTTGATTTCCTGAAACGGGATATCATCAAAGCCATGAACAAAGCAGCCGCGCTGGATGAACTGATACCGGGGTTGCTGAGTGAATATATCGAACAGTCAGGTTAACAGGCTGCGGCATTTTGTCCGCGCCGGGCTTCGCTCACTGTTCAGGCCGGAGCCACAGACCGCCGTTGAATGGGCGGATGCTAATTACTATCTCCCGAAAGAATCCGCATACCAGGAAGGGCGCTGGGAAACACTGCCCTTTCAGCGGGCCATCATGAATGCGATGGGCAGCGACTACATCCGTGAGGTGAATGTGGTGAAGTCTGCCCGTGTCGGTTATTCCAAAATGCTGCTGGGTGTTTATGCCTACTTTATAGAGCATAAGCAGCGCAACACCCTTATCTGGTTGCCGACGGATGGTGATGCCGAGAACTTTATGAAAACCCACGTTGAGCCGACCATCCGCGATATTCCGTCGCTGCTGGCGCTGGCTCCGTGGTATGGCAAAAAGCACCGGGATAACACGCTCACTATGAAGCGTTTTTCCAATGGTCGTGGCTTCTGGTGCCTGGGCGGTAAAGCGGCAAAAAACTACCGTGAAAAGTCGGTGGATGTGGCGGGTTATGATGAACTTGCTGCCTTTGATGAGGATATTGAACAGGAAGGCTCTCCGACGTTCCTTGGCGACAAACGTATTGAAGGCTCGGTCTGGCCAAAGTCCATCCGTGGCTCCACGCCCAAAGTGAGAGGCACCTGCCAGATTGAGCGTGCAGCCAGTGAATCCCCGCATTTTATGCGTTTTCATGTTGCCTGCCCGCACTGCGGGGAGGAGCAGTATCTTAAATTTGGCGACAAAGAGACGCCGTTTGGCCTCAAATGGACGCCGGATGACCCCTCCAGCGTGTTTTATCTCTGCGAGCATAATGCCTGCGTCATCCGCCAGCAGGAGCTGGACTTTACTGATGCCCGTTATATCTGCGAAAAGACCGGGATCTGGACCCGTGATGGCATTCTCTGGTTTTCGTCATCCGGTGAAGAGATTGAGCCGCCGGACAGTGTGACCTTTCACATCTGGACGGCGTACAGCCCGTTCACCACCTGGGTGCAGATTGTCAAAGACTGGATGAAAACGAAAGGGGATACGGGAAAACGTAAAACCTTCGTAAACACCACGCTCGGTGAGACGTGGGAGGCGAAAATTGGCGAACGTCCGGATGCTGAAGTGATGGCAGAGCGGAAAGAGCATTATTCAGCGCCCGTTCCTGACCGTGTGGCTTACCTGACCGCCGGTATCGACTCCCAGCTGGATCGCTACGAAATGCGCGTATGGGGATGGGGGCCGGGTGAGGAAAGCTGGCTGATTGATCGGCAGATTATTATGGGCCGCCACGACGATGAACAGACGCTGCTGCGTGTGGATGAGGCCATCAATAAAACCTATACCCGCCGGAATGGTGCAGAAATGTCGGTATCCCGTATCTGCTGGGATATTGGCGGGATTGACCCGACCATTGTGTATGAACGCTCGAAAAAGCATGGGCTGTTCCGGGTGATCCCCATTAAAGGGGCATCCGTCTACGGAAAGCCGGTGGCCAGCATGCCACGTAAGCGAAACAAAAACGGGGTTTACCTTACCGAAATCGGTACGGATACCGCGAAAGAGCAGATTTATAACCGCTTCACACTGACGCCGGAAGGGGATGAACCGCTTCCCGGTGCCGTTCACTTCCCGAATAACCCGGATATTTTTGATCTGACCGAAGCGCAGCAGCTGACTGCTGAAGAGCAGGTCGAAAAATGGGTGGATGGCAGGAAAAAAATACTGTGGGACAGCAAAAAGCGACGCAATGAGGCGCTCGACTGCTTCGTTTATGCGCTGGCGGCGCTGCGCATCAGTATTTCCCGCTGGCAGCTGGATCTCAGTGCACTGCTGGCGAGCCTGCAGGAAGAGGATGGTGCAGCAACCAACAAGAAAACACTGGCAGATTACGCCCGTGCCTTATCCGGAGAGGATGAATGACGCGACAGGAAGAACTTGCCGCTGCCCGTGCGGCACTGCATGACCTGATGACAGGAAAACGGGTGGCAACGGTACAGAAAGACGGACGGCGAGTGGAGTTTACGGCCACTTCCGTGTCTGACCTGAAAAAATACATTGCGGAGCTGGAAGTGCAGACCGGCATGACACAGCGACGCAGGGGACCTGCAGGATTTTATGTATGAAAACGCCCACCATTCCCACCCTTCTGGGGCCGGACGGCATGACATCGCTGCGTGAATATGCCGGTTATCACGGCGGTGGCAGCGGATTTGGTGGGCAGTTGCGGGCGTGGAACCCACCGAGTGAAAGTGTGGATGCAGCCCTGCTGCCCAACTTTACCCGTGGCAATGCCCGCGCAGACGATCTGGTACGCAATAACGGCTATGCCGCCAACGCCATCCAGCTGCATCAGGATCATATCGTCGGGTCTTTTTTCCGGCTCAGTCATCGCCCAAGCTGGCGCTATCTGGGCATCGGGGAGGAAGAAGCCCGTGCCTTTTCCCGCGAGGTTGAAGCGGCATGGAAAGAGTTTGCCGAGGATGACTGCTGCTGCATTGACGTTGAGCGAAAACGCACGTTTACCATGATGATTCGGGAAGGTGTGGCCATGCACGCCTTTAACGGTGAACTGTTCGTTCAGGCCACCTGGGATACCAGTCCGTCGCGGCTTTTCCGGACACAGTTCCGGATGGTCAGCCCGAAGCGCATCAGCAACCCGAACAATACCGGCGACAGCCGGAACTGCCGTGCCGGTGTGCAGATTAATGACAGCGGTGCGGCGCTGGGATATTACGTCAGCGAGGACGGCTATCCTGGCTGGATGCCGCAGAAATGGACATGGATACCCCGTGAGTTACCCGGCGGGCGCGCCTCGTTCATTCACGTTTTTGAACCCGTGGAGGACGGGCAGACCCGCGGTGCAAATGTGTTTTACAGCGTGATGGAGCAGATGAAGATGCTCGACACGCTGCAGAACACGCAGCTGCAGAGCGCCATTGTGAAGGCGATGTATGCCGCCACCATTGAGAGTGAGCTGGATACGCAGTCAGCGATGGATTTTATTCTGGGCGCGAACAGTCAGGAGCAGCGGGAAAGGCTGACCGGCTGGATTGGTGAAATTGCCGCGTATTACGCCGCAGCACCGGTCCGTCTGGGAGGCGCAAAAGTGCCGCACCTGATGCCGGGGGACTCACTGAACCTGCAGACGGCTCAGGACACGGATAACGGCTACTCCGTGTTTGAGCAGTCACTGTTGCGGTATATCGCTGCCGGGCTGGGTGTCTCGTATGAGCAGCTTTCCCGGAATTACGCCCAGATGAGCTACTCCACGGCACGGGCCAGTGCGAACGAGTCGTGGGCGTACTTTATGGGGCGGCGAAAATTCGTCGCATCCCGTCAGGCGAGCCAGATGTTTCTGTGCTGGCTGGAAGAGGCCATCGCCCGCCGCGTGGTGACGTTACCTTCAAAAGCACGCTTCAGTTTTCAGGAAGCCCGCAGTGCCTGGGGGAACTGCGACTGGATAGGCTCCGGTCGTATGGCCATCGATGGTCTGAAAGAAGTTCAGGAAGCGGTGATGCTGATAGAAGCCGGACTGAGCACCTACGAGAAAGAGTGCGCGAAACGCGGTGACGACTATCAGGAAATTTTTGCCCAGCAGGTCCGTGAAACGATGGAGCGCCGCGCAGCCGGTCTTAAACCGCCCGCCTGGGCGGCTGCGGCATTTGAATCCGGACTGCGACAATCAACAGAGGAGGAGAAGAGTGACAGCAGAGCTGCGTAATCTCCCGCATATTGCCAGCATGGCCTTTAATGAGCCGCTGATGCTTGAACCCGCCTATGCGCGGGTTTTCTTTTGTGCGCTTGCAGGCCAGCTTGGGATCAGCCGCCTGACGGATGCGGTGTCCGGCGACAGCCTGACTGCCGGAGAGGCACCCGCGGCGCTGGCGTTATCCGTTGATGATGACGGACCACGACAGGCCCGCAGTTATCAGGTCATGAACGGCATCGCCGTGCTGCCGGTGTCCGGCACGCTGGTCAGCCGGACGCGGGCGCTGCAGCCGTATTCGGGGATGACCGGTTACAACGGCATTATCGCCCGTCTGCAACAGGCTGCCAGCGATCCGATGGTGGACGGCATTCTGCTCGATATGGACACACCGGGCGGGATGGTGGCGGGAGCATTTGACTGTGCTGACATCATCGCCCGTGTGCGTGACATAAAGCCGGTATGGGCGCTGGCCAACGACATGAACTGCAGTGCAGGTCAGCTGCTTGCCAGCGCCGCCTCCCGGCGTCTGGTCACGCAGACCGCCCGGACAGGCTCCATCGGCGTCATGATGGCTCACAGTAATTACGGCGCTGCGCTGGAGAAACAGGGCGTGGAAATCACGCTGATTTACAGCGGCAGCCATAAGGTGGATGGCAACCCCTACAGCCATCTACCGGGTGATGTCCGGGAGACACTGCAGTCCCGGATGGATGCAACCCGCCGGATGTTTGCGCAGAAGGTGTCGGCATATACCGGCCTGTCCGTGCAGGCTGTGCTGGATACCGAGGCTGCAGTGTACAGCGGTCAGGAGGCCATTGATGCCGGACTGGCTGATGAACTTGTCAACAGCACCGATGCGATCACCGTTATGCGTGATGCACTGGATGCACGTAAATCCCGTCTCTCAGGAGGGCGAATGACCAAAGAGACTCAATCAACAACTGTTTCAACCACTGCTTCGCAGGCTGACGTTACTGACGTGGTGCAAGCGACGGAGGGCGAAAACGCCAGCGCGGCGCAGCCGGACGTGAACGCGCAGATCACCGCTGCGGTTGCGGCAGAAAACAGCCGCATTATGGGGATCCTCAACTGTGAGGAAGCTCACGGACGAGAAGAACAGGCACGTGTGCTGGCCGAAACCCCCGGTATGACCGTGGAAACGGCCCGCCGCATTCTGGCAGCTGCACCACAGAGTGCACAGGCGCGCAGTGACACTGCGCTGGATCGTCTGATGCAGGGGGCACCGGCACCACTGGCTGCAGGTAACCCGGCATCTGATGCCGTTAACGATTTGCTGAACACACCAGTGTAAGGGATGTTTATGACGAGCAAAGAAACCTTTACCCATTACCAGCCGCTGGGCAACAGTGACCCGGCACATACGGCAACCGCGCCCGGCGGATTGAGTGCGAAAGCGCCTGCAATGACCCCGCTGATGCTGGACACCTCCACCCGTAAGCTGGTTGCGTGGGATGGCACCACCGACGGTACTGCCGTTGGCATTCTTGCGGTTGCTGCTGACCAGACCAGCACCACACTGACGTTCTACAAGTCCGGCACGTTCCGTTATGAGGATGTGCTCTGGCCGGAGGCTGCCAGCGACGAGACGAAAAAACGGACCGCGTTTGCCGGAACGGCAATCAGCATCGTTTAACCTTACCCTTCATCACTAAAGGCCGCCTGTGCGGCTTTTTTTACGGGATTTTTTTATGTCGATGTACACAACCGCCCAGCTGCTGGCGGCAAATGAGCAGAAATTTAAGTTTGATCCGCTGTTTCTGCGTCTCTTTTTCCGTGAGAGCTATCCCTTCACTACGGAGAAAGTCTATCTCTCACAAATTCCGGGACTGGTAAACATGGCGCTGTACGTTTCGCCGATTGTTTCCGGTGAGGTTATCCGCTCCCGTGGCGGCTCCACCTCTGAATTTACACCGGGATATGTCAAGCCGAAGCATGAGGTGAATCCGCAGATGACCCTGCGTCGCCTGCCGGATGAAGATCCGCAGAATCTGGCGGACCCGGCTTACCGCCGCCGTCGCATCATCATGCAGAACATGCGTGACGAAGAGCTGGCCATTGCTCAGGTCGAAGAGATGCAGGCAGTTTCTGCCGTGCTCAAGGGCAAATACACCATGACCGGTGAAGCCTTCGATCCGGTTGAGGTGGATATGGGCCGCAGTGCGGCGAACAACATCACACAGTCCGGCGTCACGGAGTGGAGCAAGCGTGACAAGTCCACGTATGACCCGACCGACGATATCGAAGCCTACGCGCTGAACGCCAGCGGTGTGGTGAATATCATCGTGTTTGACCCGAAAGGCTGGGCGCTGTTCCGTTCCTTCAAAGCCGTCAAGGAGAAGCTGGATACCCGTCGCGGCTCTCATTCCGAGCTGGAGACAGCGGTAAAAGACCTGGGCGAAGCGGTGTCCTATAAGGGGATGTATGGCGATACGGCGATCGTCGTGTATTCCGGACAGTACGTGGAAAACGACGTCAAAAAGAACTTCCTGCCGGACAACACGATGGTGCTGGGGAACACTCAGGCACGCGGTCTGCGCACCTATGGCTGCATTCAGGATGCGGACGCACAGCGCGAAGGCATTAACGCCTCTGCCCGTTACCCGAAAAACTGGGTGACCACCGGCGATCCGGCGCGTGAGTTCACCATGATTCAGTCAGCACCGCTGATGCTGCTGGCTGACCCTGATGCGTTCGTGTCCGTACAACTGGCGTAATCATGGCCCTTCGGGGCCATTTTCTCTCTGTGGAGGAGTTCATGACGAAAGATGAACTGATTGCCCGTCTTCAGGAGCTGGGTGAGCAACTGAACCGCGATGTCAGTTTGACGGGAACGAAAGAAGAACTGGCGCTTCGTGTGGCAGAGCTGGAAGAAGAGCTTGATGACACGGATGAAACTGCCGGTCAGGACACCCCTCTCAGCCGGGAAAATGTGCTGACCGGGCATGAAAATGAGGTGGTATCAGCGCAGCCGGATACCGTGATTCAGGATACGGCTGAACTGGTCACGGTCGTGGCACTGGTGACGCTGCATACTGATGCACTTCACGCCACGCGGGATAAACCTGTGGCATTTGTGCTGCCGGGAACGGCGTTTCGTGTCTCTGCCGGTGTGGCAGCCGAAATGACAGAGCGCGGCCTGGCCAGAATGCAATAACGGGAGGCGCTGTGGCTGATTTCGATAACCTGTTCGATGCTGCCATTGCCCGCGCCGATGAAACGATACGCGGGTACATGGGAACGTCAGCCACCATGACATCCGGTGAGCAGTCCGGTGCTGTGATACGTGGTGTTTTTGATGACCCTGAAAATATCAGCTATGCCGGACAGGGCGTGCGCGTTGAAGGCTCCAGCCCGTCCCTGTTTGTCCGGACTGATGATGTGCGGCAGCTGCGGCGTGGAGACACGCTGACCATCGGTGAGGAAAACTTCTGGATAGACCGGGTTTCGCCGGATGATGGTGGAAGCTGTCATCTCTGGCTTGGGCGGGGCGTACCGCCTGCCGTTAACCGTCGCCGCTGAAAGGGGGATGTATGGCCATAAAAGGTCTTGAGCAGGCCGTTGAAAACCTCAGCCGTATCAGCAGAACGGCGGTGCCCGGTGCCGCCGCAATGGCCATTAACCGCGTTGCTTCATCCGCGATATCGCAGTCGGCGTCACAGGTTGCCCGTGAGACAAAGGTACGCCGGAAACTGGTAAAGGAAAGGGCCAGGCTGAAAAGGGCCACGGTCAAAAATCCGCAGGCCAGAATCAAGGTTAACCGGGGGGATTTGCCCGTAATAAAGCTGGGTAACGCGCGGATTGTCCTGTCCCGACGCAGGCGTCGTAAAAAGGGGCAGCGTTCAGCCCTGAAAGGTGGCGGCAGCGTGCTTGTGGTGGGAAACCGTCGTATTCCCGGCGCGTTTATTCAGCAACTGAAAAATGGCCGCTGGCATGTCATGCAGCGTGTGGCCGGGAAAAACCGTTACCCCATTGATGTGGTGAAAATCCCGATGGCGGTGCCGCTGACCACGGCGTTTAAACAGAATATTGAGCGGATACGGCGTGAACGTCTTCCGAAAGAGCTGGGCTATGCGCTGCAGCATCAACTGAGGATGGTAATAAAGCGATGAAACATACTGAACTCCGTGCAGCCGTACTGGATGCACTGGAGAAGCATGACACCGGGGCGACGTTTTTTGATGGTCGCCCCGCTGTTTTTGATGAGGCGGATTTTCCGGCAATTGCCGTTTATCTCACCGGCGCTGAATACACGGGCGAAGAGCTGGACAGCGATACCTGGCAGGCGGAGCTGCATATCGAAGTTTTCCTGCCTGCTCAGGTGCCGGATTCAGAGCTGGATGCGTGGATGGAGTCCCGGATTTATCCGGTGATGAGCGATATCCCGGCACTGTCAGATTTGATCACCAGTATGGTGGCCAGCGGCTATGACTACCGGCGCGACGATGATGCGGGCCTGTGGAGTTCAGCCGATCTGACTTATGTCATTACCTATGAAATGTGAGGACGATATGCCTGTACCAAATCCAGTAATGCCGGTGAAAGGGGCCGGGACCACACTGTGGGTTTATAAGGGGAACGGTGACCCTTATGCGAACCCGCTTTCAGACGTTGACTGGTCGCGTCTGGCTAAAGTTAAAGACCTGACGCCCGGCGAACTGACCGCTGAGTCCTATGACGACAGCTATCTCGATGATGAAGATGCGGACTGGACTGCGACCGGGCAGGGGCAGAAATCTGCCGGAGATACCAGCTTCACGCTGGCGTGGATGCCCGGAGAGCAGGGGCAGCAGGCGCTGCTGGCGTGGTTTAATGAAGGCGATACCCGTGCCTATAAAATCCGCTTCCCGAACGGCACGGTCGATGTGTTCCGTGGCTGGGTCAGCAGTATCGGTAAGGCGGTGACGGCGAAGGAAGTGATCACCCGCACGGTGAAGGTCACCAATGTGGGCCGTCCGTCGATGGCAGAAGATCGCAGCACGGTAACAGCGGCAACCGGCATGACCGTGACGCCTGCCAGCACCTCGGTGGTGAAAGGGCAGAGCACCACGCTGACCGTGGCATTCCAGCCGGAAGGCGCAACCGACAAGAGCTTCCGTGCGGTGTCTGCGGATAAAACAAAAGCCACCGTGTCGGTCAGTGGTATGACCATCACCGTGAAAGGTGTTGCTGCAGGCAAGGTCAACATTCCGGTCGTATCCGGTAATGGTGAACTTGCTGCGGTTGCAGAAATCAACGTCACCGCCAGTTAATCCGGAGAGTCAGCGATGTTCCTGAAAACCGAATCATTTGAACATAACGGTGTGACCGTCACGCTTTCTGAACTGTCAGCCCTGCAGCGTATTGAGCATCTCGCCCTGATGAAACGGCAGGCAGAACAGGCGGAGTCAGACAGCAACCGGAAGTTTACTGTGGAAGACGCCATCAGAACCGGCGCGTTTCTGGTGGCGATGTCCCTGTGGCATAACCATCCGAAGAAGACAAAGATGCCTTCCATGAATGAAGCCGTTAAACAGATTGAGCAGGAAGTGCTTACCACCTGGCCTACAGAGGCAATTTCTCATGCTGAAAACGTGGTGTACCGGCTGTCCGGTATGTATGAGTTTGTGGTGAATGATGCCCCTGAACAGGCAGAGGACGCCGGGCCTGCAGAGCCTGTTTCTGCGGGAAAGTGTTCGACGGTGAGCTGAGTTTTGCCCTGAAACTGGCGCGCGAGATGGGGCGACCCGACTGGCGTGCCATGCTTGCCGGGATGTCATCCACGGAGTATGCCGACTGGCACCGCTTTTACAGTACCCATTATTTTCATGATGTTCTGCTGGATATGCACTTTTCCGGGCTGACGTACACCGTGCTCAGCCTGTTTTTCAGCGATCCGGATATGCATCCGCTGGATTTCAGTCTGCTGAACCGGCGCGAGGCTGACGAAGAGCCTGAAGATGATGTGCTGATGCAGAAAGCGGCAGGGCTTGCCGGAGGCGTTCGTTTTGGCCCGGACGGGAATGAAGTTATCCCCGCTTCCCCGGATGTGGCGGACATGACGGAGGATGACGTAATGCTGATGACAGTATCAGAAGGGATCGCAGGAGGAGTCCGGTATGGCTGAACCGGTAGGCGATCTGGTCGTTGATTTAAGTCTGGATGCGGCCAGATTTGACGAGCAGATGGCCAGAGTCAGGCGTCATTTTTCCGGTACGGAAACTGATGCGAAAAAAACAGCGGCAGTCGTTGAACAGTCGCTGAGCCGACAGGCGCTGGCTGCACAGAAAGCGGGGATTTCCGTCGGGCAGTATAAAGCCGCCATGCGTATGCTGCCTGCACAGTTCACCGACGTGGCCACGCAGCTTGCAGGCGGGCAAAGTCCGTGGCTGATCCTGCTGCAACAGGGTGGTCAGGTTAAGGACTCCTTCGGCGGGATGATCCCCATGTTCAGGGGGCTTGCCGGTGCGATCACCCTGCCGATGGTCGGGGCCACCTCGCTGGCGGTGGCGACCGGTGCGCTGGCGTATGCCTGGTATCAGGGCAACTCAACCCTGTCCGATTTCAACAAAACGCTGGTCCTTTCCGGCAATCAGTCGGGTCTGACGGCAGATCGCATGCTGGTCCTGTCCAGAGCCGGGCAGGCGGCAGGGCTGACGTTTAACCAGACCAGCGAGTCACTCAGCGCACTGGTTAAGGCGGGGGTAAGCGGTGAGGCTCAGATTGCGTCCATCAGCCAGAGTGTGGCGCGTTTCTCCTCTGCATCCGGCGTGGAGGTGGACAAGGTCGCTGAAGCCTTCGGGAAGCTGACCACAGACCCGACGTCAGGGCTGACAGCGATGGCACGCCAGTTCCATAACGTGACGGCGGAGCAGATTGCGTATGTTGCTCAGTTGCAGCGTTCCGGCGATGAAGCCGGGGCATTGCAGGCGGCGAACGAGGCCGCAACGAAAGGGTTTGATGACCAGACCCGCCGCCTGAAAGAGAACATGGGCACGCTGGAGACCTGGGCAGACAGGACAGCACGGGCATTCAAATCCATGTGGGATGCGGTGCTGGATATTGGTCGTCCTGATACCGCGCAGGAGATGCTGATTAAGGCAGAGGCTGCGTTTAAGAAAGCAGACGACATCTGGAATCTGCGCAAGGATGATTATTTTGTTAACGATGAAGCGCGGGCGCGTTACTGGGATGATCGTGAAAAGGCCCGTCTTGCGCTTGAAGCCGCCCGAAAGAAGGTTGAGCAGCAGACTCAACAGGACAAAAATGCGCAGCAGCAGAGCGATACCGAAGCGTCACGGCTGAAATATACCGAAGAGGCGCAGAAGGCTTACGAACGGCTGCAGACGCCGCTGGAGAAATATACCGCCCGTCAGGAAGAACTGAACAAGGCACTGAAGGACGGGAAAATTCTGCAGGCAGATTACAACACGCTGATGGCGGCGGCGAAAAAGGACTATGAAGCGACGCTGAAAAAGCCGAAACAGTCCGGCGTGAAGGTGTCTGCGGGCGATCGTCAGGAAGACAGTGCTCATGCTGCCCTGCTGACGCTTCAGGCTGAACTCCGGACGCTGGAGAAGCATGCCGGAGCAAATGAGAAAATCAGCCAGCAGCGCCGGGATTTGTGGAAGGCGGAGAGTCAGTTCGCGGTACTGGAGGAGGCGGCGCAACGTCGCCAGCTGTCTGCACAGGAGAAATCCCTGCTGGCGCATAAAGATGAGACGCTGGAGTACAAACGCCAGCTGGCTGCACTTGGCGACAAGGTTACGTATCAGGAGCGCCTGAACGCGCTGGCGCAGCAGGCGGATAAATTCGCACAGCAGCAACGGGCAAAACGGGCCGCCATTGATGCGAAAAGCCGGGGGCTGACTGACCGGCAGGCAGAACGGGAAGCCACGGAACAGCGCCTGAAGGAACAGTATGGCGATAATCCTCTGGCGCTGAATAACGTCATGTCAGAGCAGAAAAAGACCTGGGCGGCTGAAGACCAGCTTCGCGGGAGCTGGATGGCAGGCCTCAGGTCCGGCTGGAGCGAGTGGAAAGAGAGTGCCACGGACAGTATGTCGCAGGTTAAAAGTGCTGCCACGCAGACCTTTGATGGTATTGCGCAGAATATGGCGGCGATGCTGACCGGCAGTGAACAGAACTGGCGCAGCTTCACCCGCTCCGTGCTGTCCATGATGACAGAAATTCTGCTTAAGCAGGCAATGGTGGGGATTGTCGGGAGTATCGGCAGCGCCATTGGCGGGGCTGTTGGTGGCGGCGCATCCGCGTCAGGCGGTACAGCCATTCAGGCCGCTGCGGCGAAATTCCATTTTGCAACCGGAGGATTTACGGGAACCGGCGGCAAATATGAGCCAGCGGGGATTGTTCACCGTGGTGAATTTGTCTTCACTAAGGAGGCAACCAGCCGGATTGGCGTGGGGAATCTCTACCGGCTGATGCGCGGCTATGCCACCGGCGGTTATGTCGGTACACCGGGCAGCATGGCGGACAGCCGCTCGCAGGCGTCCGGGAAGTTTGAGCAGAATAACCATGTGGTGATTAACAACGACGGCACGAACGGTCAGATAGGGCCACAGGCGCTGAAGGCGGTTTATGACGTAGCCCGTAAGGCGGCAATGGATGTTGTGACCGGGCAGATGCGCGATGGTGGTCTGTTCTCCGGAGGTGGACGATGAAAACCTTCCGCTGGAAAGTGAAACCCGGTATGGATGTGGCTTCGGCCCCTTCCGTAAGAAAGGTGCGCTTTGGTGATGGCTATTCTCAGCGAGCGCCTGCCGGGCTGA
>ENA-UOZI01000124-UOZI01000124.1-food-metagenome-genome-assembly--contig:-NODE-124-length-31291-cov-6.832949_pt1 | contig 31291 bp, 30 predicted proteins | sample MGYA00249871_ERZ772729 | MGnify/ENA primary metagenome ERZ772729 (study PRJEB29005, sample SAMN08379449) | food metagenome | isolation source: cheese - non spiked | study: EMG produced TPA metagenomics... | reverse complement strand
TTCTTTACTGAAAATGCCACACATAAACAGAACTGTACCTCGTTTAACCCGAAACGTGTTATCACATACTACGTAAATAATGGCAAGCCATTTTTAGACGGGTCTCGATCGCTCGCACAGATTATAAGGGAATCATTTGATCGCCTGCACATTTATGCGACTTTGCTCGCTCTGACTTATCCTTATCGCGTCCTGCTTGCGCCCCCGGGATATCCTCTCTTGCGGCCACTTATCCGTCGTAGCTCAACGACTTCAGAGCCCCCGTCCCCGGCTGCAGTGAAACCGCCAATTTTAGGGGGAGACAAAAGTCACTGCATAAAGATGCATATAAAAGCTCATAACGATAGATGAAAAATTGCTTTAACGCAGTCATTTCATAATATCGAAACGCGTAAATTGAAGAGCTTAAAATATTGTCTATACTAATATTCCACGACAATAATGAAGAGCTGATGACAGCGAAGTCCGACTATTCTTTTATTTGATTAATTAAACAAAGCAATATAAGGCCGAGTGGGAAAGCCGCTTCCGCTGGCCCGTGCGCGCGAAAAAAGCTGAAGAGGTTTTATAGATAAGAATAAGTTATACAACCGGGTGAGATACAGGCGCACACCGCAAACGTGCGCACCTGTCGGTCGGATCAGCGCTCTGCAACAAGACGGATGAAATCGTCGTCGCCTTTTCCCTTTTCGGCTACTGAAGGTTCAGCGGCGATCTCCTTCTCAGGCGCATTGGCCTCACAGAGACGGCGCAGCAGCGCGTTTTGCCGCTTTTGCTGATCCAGCAGCGCCTGCAGCAGCGCTATCTGCTCATTGGCGCGCGAACTGGCACGATTAACAAAAAACCATAACAACAGGCCGACAAGCAGCAGCACAACAGAAAGCGCCACGGATGCCAGGCTTACAATCCCAGGATTTAGTAACTCACTCATTTCACCACCTCAAAGAGAAGGCGCTCATTCTACCACCCGCGCAGCAGAAGAAAATCAATCATATTAAAAATGTCTTACCAGGGAATAAATTTATTGATAGTGCAGATGCCGCTGAAGAACTGTACATCCTGATCGCACATTACGTTAAGCATCTGAGTCCATAGCAGTAAGCAACCTGCAATGATGACTGTCAGCAAAACCCACCGTAATTTTTTCACTCCACACTCCGCATCAGTATCAGATGTCGCCAGGATAACATGACCTTCTTAAACCGCGGCTAACTGTAATACGAAAGGCAAGTTTAGGAATCATAGACTTGTTTCAACTGGTGTTCATGCCAGAATGGACGCAAGGATAATACAAATAATGAGGCAACAATGCGATTGATCATTCGTACCATTGTGGTGCTGGCTATCTTGTGGATTGGCGTGTTATTAAGCGGTTACGGCGTATTAATGGGCAGCAGTGAGAACGCCGGGGGGCTGGGATTGCAGTGTAAATATCTCACGGCTCGCGGCATCAGTACCGCACAGTATGTTCATTCCAGCAGCGGTATTATCGGCATCACCGATTGCCCTATTCTGCGTAAAAGCGCCACGGTGGTTGATAACGGCTAGTCGCGAGCGGGCTACAGATTCTGTAGCCCGATTCACGCACAAATCAGAACGGATAATCGTTATAGCCCATCTGTTCGGAAATTTTACGCGCCGCCGTATGCAGCATCGCGACATACTCGTTCAGGCGCTCTTCCGAGAAACGCAGCGTCGGGAAAGAGATACTCAGACCGGCGATAACCACGCCGAAGCGGTCGAAAACCGGCACCCCGATGCAGCGCAGCCCTTCTTCCTGCTCTTCGTTATGTTCGCCATATCCCTGCTCGCGGACCTTATCCAGAACCGCCAGCAGCTCTTCGGTGCTGGTGATGGTCCGATCGGTGCTGCGTTTGTACTCCACGCCTTCCAGAATCTGCTCAACCTCGGAACGATCGCGCCAGGCCAGCAGCACTTTACCGATCGCGGTGCTGTACAGCGGGTTACGACGCCCAATGCGCGAGTACATGCGCAAATTGTACATTGAGTCGATTTTGTGGATGTAAACGATGCTGTCTTCATCCAGGGCGCCCAGGTGGACGGTCTCTTTCGTCAGGCGTGAAAGCTCGCGCATCTGAATATCAGCGCTACGTACCAAATCAACGTTCTGCAAAGCCCGCGCGCCAAGTTCAAAGAGTTTCAGGGTCAGAGAATATTTCTCGGATTCGCCTTCCTGAGCCACGTACCCCAGCGATTTCATGGTCTGCAAAAAGCGATAAACGGTGCTTTTTGACATCATGACGCGCTGGGACAGTTCGGTAATGCCAATTTCACGCTCTTCGCCAAGCGCCTGCAGGATGCCAAAAACCTTCAATACCGAAGAGACAGAATCTGGCTGTTTATCCAAATCTGCAACTGCCATTTATCACCTCATCGCAACTGTTTTATAAAAATTAGAACCGGTTTTTATTATAAATTCGCATCCCGCGAGCCGCAATCGTTCTTCTGCCTATTCGTTACAAATCTGCGACATGCCGCTGAATAATCAATGCTAAAATTATTACCCAGTTAATAGTCCCCGATAAGATACAGACCTCACATGGATAAAAAACTCTCCGATGGGCTGCCTTTACCGCAGCGTTACGGTGCCATTCTGACCATTGTATTAGGCTTGTCGATGGCGGTGCTGGATGGCGCGATCGCCAACGTCGCCCTGCCGACCATCGCCAGCGATTTAAACGCGTCCCCGGCATCCTCTATCTGGATAGTGAATGCCTACCAAATCGCCATTGTTATCGCGCTGCTGCCGCTCTCTTTCCTCGGCGATATGGTCGGCTATCGGCGTATTTATAAAATCGGCCTGGCGCTTTTTACCTTCACGTCGCTGGCCTGCGCCCTCTCCACAAGCCTGGAAATGCTGACCCTGGCGCGCGTGGCGCAGGGCCTCGGCGGCGCGGCGCTGATGAGCGTTAACACCGCGCTTATTCGCCTGATTTATCCCCAGCGTTTTCTCGGCCGCGGAATGGGGATCAACTCTTTCGTGGTGGCGGTCTCCTCCGCGGCGGGACCGACCATCGCCGCCGCGATTCTCTCGATGGCTTCATGGCAATGGCTGTTTTTGATTAACGTTCCGCTGGGCATTATTTCCCTGCTCCTCGCGATTCGCTATCTGCCCGCCAACGCGGGCCGCAGCAAGGTCACCCGCTTCGACCTGCCGAGCGCGATCATGAATGCCCTCACCTTTGGTTTACTGATTACCGCGCTCGGCGGTTTCGCCCAGGGCCAGTCCGGCGAACTGGTTGCGGCGGAGATCGTTGCCATGCTGGTCGTCGGATTCTTTTTTGTCCGCCGTCAGCTCAGGATGCCGGTCCCCCTGCTGCCGATTGACCTGCTGCGTATCTCGCTATTCTCTCTGTCAATTTGTACCTCGATATGCTCCTTCTGCGCCCAGATGCTGGCCATGGTTTCACTGCCGTTCTTCCTGCAGTCAACGATGGGACGCAGCGAGGTGGAAACCGGTCTGCTGCTGACGCCGTGGCCGCTGGCCACCATGGTGATGGCGCCGCTGGCAGGCTATTTGATTGAGAAAGTTCACGCCGGGCTGCTGGGCGCGATTGGCCTTCTCGTCATGGCCTGCGGCCTGTTCGGCCTGGCTTTACTGCCCTCCGCCCCCACGGATCTGGATATTATCTGGCGCATGGCGCTCTGCGGCGCGGGCTTTGGTCTGTTCCAGTCGCCCAACAATCACACCATCGTCTCTTCAGCGCCGGCTCATCGTAGCGGCGGCGCAAGCGGCATGCTGGGGACCGCGCGCCTGCTTGGGCAGAGTACCGGCGCCGCGCTGGTGGCGCTGCTGTTTAATCTGTCAGGAAATAGCGGAACCCACACCGCTCTTATGCTGGCCGGGATCCTTGCCGTTGTCGCCGCGGCCGTCAGCGGGCTGCGTGTCACGCAGCCGCGCGCCAGGCTGTAGCCCTTAATCGACATAAAAAAATCCGCAGCCCGAAGGTTGCGGATTTTTGTTTTATTACAGCCGGGAACAGAGCGTTACTTCAGATATTCGCCGCTGCGCAGGGCTTCAATACGCTTATCCAGAGGCGGGTGAGTCATAAACAGCTCGCTCATGGATTTCGCTTTACCGTTAATGCAGAACGCCATCATGCTGCTGGCTTCCTGCGGCTCATAGCTGGTTTTCAGGCGCTGCAGCGCGGCGATCATTTTCTCACGCCCGACCAGTTTTGCTGAACCGGCGTCGGCATGGAACTCGCGGTAGCGGGAGAACCACATGGTGATGATGCTCGCCAGAATACCAAATACCAGCTCCAGCACCGTAGCGACCGCAAAATAGATCAGCGGGTTGCCGTTGCTGTTTTCACCTTCATCCCGGTTGCCGCCGAGAAAGCCCGCCGCAATCTGCGCGATAACGCGCGAGATAAAGATAACGAAGGTGTTCACCACCCCCTGAATCAACGTCATGGTAACCATGTCACCGTTGGCAATATGGCTAATCTCATGCGCAATGACCGCTTCCGCTTCATCACGGCTCATGTTTTGCAGCAGCCCGGTGCTGACGGCCACCAGCGACGCGTCGCGGCGCGCGCCGGTCGCAAAGGCGTTAATATCCGGCGCATGGTAGATAGCCACCTGCGGCATACCAATGCCCGCCTGCCGCGCCTGCTGCGCGACGGTATTCATTAGCCAGCGCTCGGTTTCATTACGCGGCTGCTCAATCACTTCCCCACCCACCGATTTCAGCGCCATCCATTTCGACATCAGCAGCGAAACGATTGAACCGCCGAAACCAAACAACAGCGCCATGATCAGCAGCCCGGTCATGCTGCTTGACTGAATTCCCGTCAGGCTTAGCACCAGCCCGAACACCACCATCACTGCCAGGTTGGTCAGCAGGAAAAGCGCGATTCGCATCATAATTTTCTTTTAACCTCGATTTAACAAAACGCACTATGCGATTACCCACATGGTATGGGTAGGACGCCAATTTTCAACCATCAGGCCCCGCTAAGTCACGAGAAAGACACAACTTTACATTTTGTAGCATATTGCTGACGCTGGGCAAAAGCGTTGACATTTTGTTGAATTCAGGCCGTCAGAGTTGGCAAGGACGGAAAAGAAAACGGGCACAAATTATTGTGCCCGTTGGGGATTTATTTACTGGCCGGGGGCTCTACCGCGGGCCGATCCTTTTCCTCATGGGCCAGGTCGAGCGCAATGTGAACCGTTTCATCAAGATACGGATCGGGCTCCTGGTAATCCTTCGGCAGATCTTCCAGCTTCTTCAGTAACGGCTTGCCTTCGCGTTTCAGGCGATCGTTAACGCGGGCCAGACGAATCGCATCATCTTCTTCGTTCTCCTTTTCACGCTGCGCGTAGTTCAGGGAGACGATGTTGCGTTTGTCTTTCATCGCGTTATAGCGAGCAATGTCCTTCATGATGTACTGGAATTCAGGATCTTTAGCGATACGCGCATCGTGACGTTTGAGCAGCTCCGGCCCAAACGGCGTCAGGTCACCGTATTTCACGTAGGTTGCCGCATTGACGCTGTCCCACGGTAGCGCGTTATCTTCATACTGCTCACCGGTTTCACGCTCTTCCGTTCCGGTCGGCATCATGATGTCCGGCGTCACACCCTTACGCTGAGTACTACCGCCGTTGATGCGATAGAATTTCTGAATGGTGTACTGTACGGAGCCCAGCGCCGGCCAGTCAGGACGCAGCATCTGATCGTAGATACGGTTCAGCGAACGGTACTGCTGGACGGTCCCCTTGCCAAAGGTCGGCTCCCCGACGATCAGCGCACGACCGTAGTCCTGCATCGCGGCGGCGAAAATTTCAGAAGCCGAGGCGCTGAAACGGTCGACCAGCACCACCAGCGGGCCTTTGTAGTACACCACGCCGTCGGTATCGCTGTCTTCGCGCACTTTACCGTTGTTATCGCGCACCTGAACAACCGGACCGGATGGAATAAACAGACCAGAAAGCGAAACCGCTTCGGTCAGCGCTCCGCCGCCGTTGCTGCGCAGGTCGATAACGATGCTGCTGACGTTCTGTTTCTCCAGCTTCTGCAGCTGAACCTTCACGTCATCCGTCAGGCCAACATAGAAACCCGGGATATCCAGCACGCCAACTTTTTCTTTGCCGACGGTTTTGACGGTCATTTTAACCGCGCGGTCTTCAAGACGGATGCGTTCGCGCGTGAGGGTAACAATCCGCGTTTTCGCGCCTTTACCCGCAGGCAGGATCTCCAGGCGAACCTTGCTGCCCTTTGGACCTTTGATTAACGCGACCACGTCATCAAGACGCCAGCCGATCACATCAACCATGCCTTTACCCGGCTGGCCGACGCCAACGATACGGTCACCCACGCTGATGGCTTTACTCTTCGCCGCAGGACCGCCTGCCACCAGCGAATTGATCACCGTGTAGTCGTCATCCATCTGCAATACCGCGCCGATACCTTCGAGAGACAGGCTCATTTCGGTATTGAACTGCTCGGTATTGCGCGGTGAGAGATAGTTGGTATGCGGGTCGATTTCACGCGCAAAGGCGGTCATCGCCAGTGAGAAAACATCTTCGCTGTTGGTTTGCGCCAGACGGCGAATGGCAAACTTGTAGCGGCGGGTTAAGGTTTCGCGAATCTCTTTATCATCTTTGCCCGCCAGCTTCAGGCTGAGCTGATCGAACTTCACCTTGGCATCCCACAGCGCATTCAGCTCGGCTTCATCTTTCGGCCAGGGCGACTTGCTGCGGTCAAGGTTAAAGTTATCATTGCCGGCAAAGTCCATCGGACGTTCCAGCACTTTCAATGCATATTGATAACGCTCGAAACGACGTTTCTGCGCCAGGTTATACAGGTCGTAAAAAACGTCCAGCTTCCCGCTGCGCAGCTCATCGCCGATTTGATTCTTTTTCGCGGCAAACTGCGCCACGTCGCTGGCCAACAGCACGTTATGGCTGTAATCCAGCAGGTTCAGATAACGATCGAAAATTTTTGCCGAAAAGGCATTGTCGAGATCGAACTGACGGTAGTGGGAACGGGTAAAGCGCGATGTCACGCGCTCGCTCACCGTTGCGTGCTGCGGCTCTTCTTTCAGCACGGGGATTTGATCAATCCGGGTTATATCGTCCACGGCGAACGACTGGCCTGCGATTACCAGCAGGCCCGCCAACGCGGTGAGCTTAAAGAATTTGTTCATGCCTGGCCCGGCCTCCGTTTCAGAACACCAGGTGTTCTGCGCGTACAATCATTGACATACCAGAAGTCAGCTGTACACGAACGCCATCTTTGGTGATTTCCAGGACGGTGGCGTCCATTGCATTATTACCTGCTTTCACCTTCAGTGCCTGGCCAACGGTCAATACAGACACATCTGATACAGGGGTGTGACGCTCTTCGCGCGGCGCTTTAGCTGCTGGTGCCGGGCGCGGTTTACGCTGCTCAGCGCCTTCTTTACGACGCGCCTGAGCCTGAGGACGAGGTTTACGCTCGCGACGAGCCCCCTCTTCCGGCTGGCCAGCGGCGGCGGCGGCTTCGCGTTTTTTCGCTTGCTGCGCTTCACGCTGCGCCTGGACGCGGGCTTTTGCTTCTTCAAGCTGCTGGCGGGCGTGAGCGACATGCTGCTCTTCCAGTTCGCCGCACGGGTTGCCGTCGAGGTCAACGCGGACTGCGCCAGGCTTAACGCCGTACAGGTAGCGCCAGCTCGAAGTATAAAGACGCAGTGCAGCGCGAAGTTGGGTTTTGCTGAGATTCATCTCTCCGCCAACGCGCTCAACGAGATCCTGAAAAATACCGACTTTCAGGGGGCGAGCTTCGCCTTCAGCGCTAAAACACTGAGGGAAGCGTTCGGCCAGAAACGCAATGACTTCTTTACTGCTATTCAACTTAGGTTGATTTTCCATGAAATTTCCTGATTACAACGGACGTAGCCAACAAGCCGCAGGCATGAACAGGCGTCATTATAATGACGTCATCGGTAAATGCTACGTTATCCGTTGATTATCCTGCGACGCGGGTGAATATTTTTTGATAATCAGTCGCAGAAATGAGTTTTTCCAGATGCGCGACCAGTTCTGCCAGCCCCTGCTCATCTTCAGCGGTGAAGCGGGAATGGGCCGTGCTATCGATATCCAGCACGCCGATAGTCCGATCGTTCACCCGCAACGGGAAGACTATTTCCGAATTACTGGCGGCGTCGCAGGCGATGTGACCATCAAAGGCGTGAACGTCTTCTACCCGCTGCACGCGATTCTGCGCAACGGCAGCGCCGCATACGCCGCGCCCTACCGGAATCCGCACGCAGGCCAGCTTGCCCTGGAACGGGCCAAGGACCAGCGTATCGCCTTCCAGGAGATAAAAACCGGCCCAGTTCACTTCAGCCAGCCGCTCGAACAGCAGCGCGCTGGTATTTGAAATCATGGCCAGAAAACTGGTTTCGCCTGCCATTAACGCCTGAAAATCGCGGTTCAGATCCGCGTAGAATTCTTGTTTGTTCATTATTTATTCGCTTAGTTGTCTTACTACCTTACACTTACAGCCTAATAAAATAAGCTTTAAATGCATTCATGCTCAAGATGAATTCATTCCTGAGTTAAGATAGAGAGATACACTCATTTCTGTAAGCTATAAATGCCACTAAAAACACCCAGGATTACGCCAGCAAAAAAAATGATCGTCTACTCGGTCAGCGCGCCTGTTGCGCACGCTCACTATCAGCGCTGCCCGCAGTGCGATCTGCTGTTTCGTTTACCGGTCCTCAAAAAGAATCAAAGCGCCTGGTGTCCTCGCTGCAACGCCAAAGTGCGCGATGGCCGCGACTGGTCGCTTACCCGGCTGGGCAGCATGGCGATCGCGATGCTGCTGCTGATGCCTTTTGCCTGGAGCGAACCGCTTCTGCGCTTACATCTCTTAGGCGTGCGCATCGACGCTAACGTCCTTCAGGGCATCTGGCAAATGACCGGCCAGGGCGATCCGCTCACGGCGGCGATGGTGCTGTTTTGCGCGGTCGTCGCGCCGGTGCTGCTGGTCGTCTCAATCGCCTACCTGTGGCTGGGTAACGTGCTGGGCATGAATCTGCGCCCGATACTGCTGATGCTGGAGCGGCTCAAAGAGTGGGTGATGCTGGATATTTACCTGGTCGGTATCGGCGTCGCCTCAATCAAAGTACAAGATTACGCCTTTCTGCAGCCCGGCATCGGGCTTATCGCCTATATCGCGCTCACCCTGCTCAGCATCCTGACGCTTATTCATATGAACGTTGAGGAGCTGTGGGAGCGTTTTTATCCCCAGCGCCCGGCGCTGCGGCCGGACAATAATCTCCAGGTTTGTCTCGGCTGTCATTATACCGGACATCGTGATTCCCGCGGGCGCTGCCGCCGCTGTCACACGCCCCTGCGCCACAGGCGCCGCCAAAGCCTGCAAAAGAGCTGGGCCGCGCTGATCGCGTCGATGGTTTTCCTGCTGCCTGCCAACCTGCTGCCGATCTCGATTATCTACGTCAACGGCGCGCGCCAGGACGACACCATTCTTTCCGGCATTATGTCGCTGGCCAGCAGCAACGTGGCCATCGCCGGAGTGGTGTTCATCGCCAGTATTCTGGTCCCATTCACCAAAGTTATTGTATTGTTTACCCTGCTGGTCAGCATACAATTCAAGTGTGAACAGGGGTTACGTACCCGCATCCTGCTGCTGCGGCTGATTACCTGGATCGGCCGCTGGTCTATGTTGGATCTTTTTGTCATCGCATTAACCATGTCGCTGATCAACCGCGATCAGCTCCTCGCGTTTACGATGGGGCCCGCCGCGGTCTATTTTGGCGCCGCGGTAATATTAACTATCCTTGCTGTTGAATGGCTGGACAGCCGCTTACTTTGGGACGCACATGAGTCAGGAAACGCCCGCTTCGCCGACTGAAGCCAAAATTAAAACTAAACGCCGCATTTCGCCCTTCTGGCTGCTGCCGGTCATTGCGCTACTGATTGCCGGTTGGCTGATATGGACCAGCTATCAGGATCGCGGTACGACGATCGTTATCGACTTCCAGTCGGCCAACGGTATCGTTCCTGGGCGCACGCCTATCCGCTATCAGGGGGTAGAAGTCGGTACGGTCGAGAATATCTCGCTGAGTAAAGATCTGAGTAAAATTGAGGTTTCAGCCAGCGTCAAAGGCGATATGAAAGATGCGCTGCGCAAGGAGACGCAGTTCTGGCTGGTGACGCCGAAAGCTTCTCTTGCCGGCGTGTCGGGCCTCGATGCGCTGGTTGGCGGCAACTATATCGGCATGATGCCCGGTCAGGGCGAGCCTGAGGATCACTTTGTCGCTCTCGACACCCAGCCGAAGTATCACATCAATAACGGCGAGCTGATGATTCATCTCAAGTCAGCGGATTTGGGCTCGTTAACCAGCGGCTCGCTGGTCTATTTCCGCAAAATTCCGGTCGGCCGGGTGTATGACTACGCTATTAACCCGAACAATCAGGGCGTCACGATTGACGTACTGATCGAGCGCCGTTTCACGAACCTGGTGAAAAAAGAGAGCCGTTTCTGGAACGTCTCCGGCGTGAAAGCGGATGTCAGCCTGAGCGGCGCGAAGGTCCAGCTGGATAGCCTCTCGGCGCTGGTGAACGGCGCCATCGCCTTTGATTCCCCCGATGACTCTGCGCAGGCTCAGCAGAACACGGATTATCATTTATATGAAGACCTGGCGCACAGCCAGCGTGGGGTGGTGGTCAAACTGGATCTTCCCGACGGCGCGGGCTTAAAAGCCGGCTCTACGCCGCTGATGTACCAGGGTCTCGAGGTTGGCCAGCTCAGCAAGATGAATCTCAATTCCGACGGGAAAGTGACCGGCGAAATGACCGTCGATCCGAGCGTCGTCAGCCTGCTGCGCGAGAAGACGCTGATTCAGATGAAGAAGCCGAAAATCTCTCTGGATAACCCCAGCGTCAGCGCCCTGCTGACCGGCACTACCTTTGAACTGGTCCCCGGTGAAGGTGAGCCGCGCAACCAGTTTGCGGTACTGCCTGCCGATAAATCCATTCTGGAAGAACCGGATGTCGCGACCGTCACGCTCACCGCGCCGGAGAGCTACGGTATCGACGCCGGGCAGCCGCTGATTTTGCATGGCGTCCAGATTGGTCAGGTTCTGGAGCGCAAGCTGAACGCCGATGGCGTCACGTTCCAGGTGGCGATTATGCCGGAGTACCGTTCACTGGTTCGCGGCGATAGCAAATTCGTGGTCAACAGCCGGATTGACGTCAAAGTCGGCATTGACGGCGTGCAGTTCCTCGGCGCCAGCGCCAGCGAATGGGTCAACGGCGGGATCCGCATTATTCCGGGCGACAAGGGGGCGATGCAAAGCCGCTATCCGCTGTATGCAAACCAGGAAAAGGCGCTGGAAAACAGCATGAGCGATCTGCCAACCACCACGCTTACGCTCTCAGCTGAGACGCTGCCGGACGTGCAGGCCGGCTCCGTGGTGCTGTACCGTAAATTTGCGGTCGGGGAGATCATCACCGTTCAGCCGCGCAAAAACGCCTTTGAGATCAATATCCATATCAAGCCGGAGTATCGCCATCTGCTGACCAGCAACAGCGTGTTCTGGGCCGAAGGCGGCGCCAAAGTGCAGCTTAACGGCAGCGGTCTGACGGTGCAGGCTTCCCCGCTCTCCCGCGCGCTGAAGGGCGCGATTAGCTTTGATAACCTCAGCGGCGCCAGCGCCAGCGCGCGGATCGATAACAAACGGGTGCTGTATGCGTCGGAAACCGCCGCTCGCGCGGTGGGTGGGCAGATAACCCTGCACGCCTTCGACGCCGGTAAAATCGCCGAAGGGATGCCGATTCGCTATCTGGGGATCGATATTGGTCAGATCCAGTCGCTGAATTTAATTACCGCGAAAAACGAAGTGCAGGCGAAAGCGGTGCTCTACCCGGAATACGTCAACACCTTTGCCCGCGCCGGAACGCGTTTCTCGGTGATTACGCCGCAGATTTCCGCGGCGGGCGTTGAACATCTGGATACCCTTTTCCAGGCCTATATCAACGTCGAGCCTGGCCGCGGTTCACCGCGTCGTGATTTCGAAATTCAGGAAACCACGATCAGTGATTCACGCTATATCGACGGCCTGAGCATTATCGTCGAAGTACCGGAAGCGGGTTCGCTGGGTATCGGCACGCCGGTACTGTTCCGCGGGCTCGAAGTGGGCACGGTGACCGGCCTGATGCTCGGTTCGATGTCGGATCGCGTGATGGTACAGCTGCGAATCAGCAAGCGTTATCAGTATCTGGTGCGCAACAACTCGGTGTTCTGGCTGGCTTCCGGCTATAGCCTCGACTTTGGCCTGATTGGCGGGGTGGTGAAAACCGGTACCTTTAATCAGTTCATTCGCGGCGGTATCGCGTTTGCCACGCCTCCGGGTACGCCGCTGGCGCCGAAAGCGCAGGATGGCAAACACTTCCTGCTGCTGGAGAGCGAACCGAAAGAGTGGCGCGAATGGGGCACCGCCCTGCCGCGCTAAGCATAACAGGCTCCGGTGTCCGCCGCCGGAGCCTTTATGGTAAACTACGCCCCCTTTTTTCCTTGTGGTGCGCTCCCCGTGGCTCAAAACGCTGTCTATCTTCCTGAAGAATTCCTCGCTCAAATGCGTGCGGCCATGCCGACGCATCTCTCTTTTGACGACTTTATCGCCGCCTGCCAGCGCCCGCTGCGGCGGAGCATTCGCGTCAATACGCTGAAAATCACGGTGGCTGATTTTTTGCAGCTGGTAGCCCCCTATCGCTGGCAGCTCACGCCGGTTCCGTGGTGCGAAGAGGGTTTCTGGATCGAGCGTGAAGACGAAGACGACCTGCCGCTGGGCAGCACGGCCGAGCATCTTAGCGGGCTGTTTTATATCCAGGAAGCCAGCTCCATGCTGCCGGTCGCCGCGCTGTTTGCCGATGGTGAAACGCCGCAGCGGGTGATGGATGTCGCCGCCGCGCCGGGCTCTAAAACCACGCAAATCGCCGCGCGCATGGGCAATGAAGGCGGCATTCTGGCCAATGAGTATTCCGCCAGCCGGGTTAAAGTCCTGCACGCCAATATCAGCCGCTGCGGAATTAGCAACGTGGCGCTGACCCATTTCGATGGTCGGGTATTCGGCGCCGCGCTGCCGGAATGCTTTGACGCGATCCTGCTCGACGCCCCCTGCTCCGGCGAAGGGGTAGTACGTAAAGACCCCGATGCGCTGAAAAACTGGTCACCGGAAAGCAACGCGGAGATCGCGCTAACCCAGCGTGAACTTATCGACAGCGCGTTTCACGCCCTTCGCCCCGGCGGGACGCTGGTTTACTCCACCTGCACCCTGAACCGGCAAGAAAACGAAGAGGTGGTCAACGGGCTGCTAGCGCGCTATCCGCAGGCGGTGCAAGTTCTGCCGCTCGGCTCGCTGTTCCCCCAGGCCAGCGAAGCGCTGACCGACGAGGGTTTCCTGCACGTCTTTCCGCAGATTTTTGACTGCGAAGGGTTCTTCGTCGCCCGCTTACGCAAAACCGCCGCCATCGAGCCGCTCCCGGCGCCGGGCTATAAAGTCGGGAAATTCCCCTTCACGCCGCTTAAAACCCGCGAATCCGCCGCCGTTATTGCCGCCGCCGCCGCCGTCGGTCTGCAGTGGAGCGCCGAGCATACGCTCTGGCAGCGTGATAAAGAAATCTGGCTCTTCCCGCAGGCGCTCGAAGCGCTGTTCGGTAAAGTGCGCTTTTCCCGCATCGGGATCCGGCTCGCCGAAACCCACAACAAAGGCTACCGCTGGCAGCACGAAGCGGTGATTGCGCTTGCCGCGCCGGCCGCGCCCTTTGCGCTGACTCAGGCCGAAGCGGAAGAGTGGTACCGCGGTCGCGACGTCTATCCGGAAACGCTCCCGGAGAAGGATGATGCGATTGTCACCTATCAGGGCGCGCCGCTCGGGCTGGCGAAAAAAGTCGGGTCGCGTTTAAAAAACAGCTATCCCCGCGAACTGGTGCGCGACGGTAAGCTTTTTAGCAAAAAAGCGTGATGGCGCCTCGAAAAACAGCACTTTTTCACTGGCGCTTTACGCCCGTTTGTCTACGCTGAAAAATGTCGGCCTCAACTGGTCGTACCACAAATTAGCAGACAAACGGGGTGAATTTATGAGTAAAACCAGCGTACGTATCGGCGCGTTTGAAATAGACGACGCCGAACTGCACGGCGAACAGCAGGGAGAGCGAACGTTAAGCATTCCCTGCAAATCCGATCCGGATTTATGCATGCAGCTTGATGCATGGGACGCGGACACCAGCGTGCCCGCCATACTTGATGGTGAACATTCCGTCCTCTACCGTAAGCACTACGATCGCCAGTCCGATGCCTGGATCATGCGCCTCGCCTGATTCAAATGAACCCGTCGCCTGAGACGGGTTATTTATTTCCCCGCTTTTCCGACATCTCCTACACTTAACAATATGTTTTTCAGGATATGAGGCCAGGATGTTTGCCTTAGTACTGTTTATTTGTTACCTGGACGGCGGCTGTGAAGATATCGTTGTTGATGTTTACGATAACGAGCGGCAGTGCATAACCGCCATGGACGATCAGCGGATACGCCACGGCGGCTGCTTTCCGGTAGAAGATTTTATCGACAGTTTCTGGCTCCCCGCCCGAGAATACAGCGATTTTTAGCCCGCCAGCTGTAGCGCCACCAGGGTTAGCTCTCCACCAAATACGGCCCCTGTATCGATATAATGCTGGTTATCGCTGTCGTAGCGCCGTTGGAGCGGCGTATGGCCGAACCAGAAATGATCGGCGCCGGCAATCGCGCCGTGTCGCCCGGCGAAATGGTCGGTAAGCCGCTGCCGACGCCACAATACCTGATGCTCATCGACGGCGCGCTGCCAGCGATATACCGCGGCGGGGTAATCAGCATGGGCAATCACGTGCACCTGCCCACCGCTGTGGAGTTCGATAATCAGCGGTAGGTCGCGGCAGGAGGCGATAAGCTCCGCAAGGCGCCGCCTCTGGTTCTGCGGAGATTGCGTATACCAGCCGCCTCCGTTCATCTCCCAGAGCCGCATGTCGCCGCCCGCAAGCGCCTCCAGCGCCATCTGCTCATGGTTTCCACGCACCGCGCAAACCCAGCGATAGCGCAGTAAATCCAGGCATTGCGCGCTTTGTGGCCCACGATCGATCAGATCGCCCACCGAGAGAAGCAGGTCCTGATAAGGGTCAAACCTGTGCTCGCGAAGGGCCGCCATCAGACATGCGAAACAGCCGTGCAGGTCGCCCACCAGCCAGATATTACGCCAGGCGGAACCGTTAATGCGCTGATACATATTATGTCCTCCTGGCATAATTATAGGAAAAATCCGTCACTTCAACGCCCGTAATATTGGCACCTCAATCGACTTTAAACGAAAGGCAAATATAGTCCGGCGAGGCATTAAGCTCCCCGAGATATATCCATAGAATAGAGGCTAAATAACTCCGAGGTATTCATCGTGACGGATAACAGCCTGCATTCAGCCAGCGTAGTTGAACGACGCCCAAATCTTATTGCCGATCTGGTGATGGGTCGGCTAACCCCTGCCCCCATCTGGCAACAACGCCATTACCGGCTTAAGTTTTTGCTGCGCACGGTATTATTTTATGCGCCAACGCGCAGCATGCTGGAGAGCCTGGCGGCGCGTGCGGACTTCAATCAGCTGCTGGCCGCTCAGGTGACGCTGCCGGGCAAAGTTCATCGCCAGTATTTGACCCGCGGATTAAACGCCAGCCAGCGCGCGCAGGCCATTATCAGCCACTACCAGTTTGTCGATTCCCTGGGAGGCTCGCGCCTTGCGGGCGCCATGACCGCCGCGAAAGAGACGCCGCTGCTTGAGCTAACGGGCAAAGACGACAGCCGGTTTACGCTCTCCGCCTCCTCGGCGGGTAAAGCCGAACGCGAGGGCGAGACGACGCTATGGCTGCGCGATAGCGATGAGACCGTGCTGGCCAGCGCGACCTTTAGCGTCACCCGCCAGCAGGAGCAATGGCAGCTGACCATCGGCGGTCTGCAGGGGCCGCGCAGCAATATCCCGCATGACGTAATTAAGCGGGCGACGCGCGCCTGTTACGGCCTGTTCCCAAAACGCCTGCTGCTGGAGTTTATCTGGTTGATGGCGGCGCGCTGCCACGTTCATCATATTTACGGGGTCAGCGATAACGGTCACGTCTTCCGCGCGCTGCGCTATCGGCTGAGTAAAGGGCGTCATTTTCACGCCAGCTACGATGAGTTCTGGCAATCTATCGATGGCGTCGCCGACGGCGCCTGGCGCTGGCGCTTACCGCTGCAGCTGGAAAGAAAGACGCTTGAGAGCATCGCCAGCAAGAAGCGCGCTGAATATCGTCGCCGCTTTCAACTGCTGGATGATATGGCCGCTCAGATGGCGATACTCATGGATTAGATCTCCAGCCGTTTCATCAACGCCGTTTAGCACGACGGCGTTTGCATCTTCTACGGCGCTTTAGTTACTATCATAACTTCGTTGTATTCCTTACGGACGGCTAGTGAAGTTATGAGCAAAACTGAAATACTCCTGCTGGCTATCCTGCTGATTATTTTGGCCGCTGCTTTGTGGTTTATTTTTAGCGGACAAATATGGTTCCTGGTGAGCTTTCTGGAAACATGGCTGTATCCCTCCTTCGTCGCGCCGGAATAAATTCTTACCGATTATTTTTATCCCGTAAGTTACGGTCTTCCTTTCATCCGGCAATAACCCGTCAAGCGCTCAGAAAAATAACCGCTAAAAAAGTTAACGCCGTTTCTTGTCTATTATTTCATTTGTCATACAAATGTGTATACTGGGTCTCTTCCGATGTTGGCCCGTACATTTCACCTGCACTATGGGCCTGATTTCGTGCAGGTGTTTTCTCCTCTCCCTCACTGAACGGCGCCCAGTGTCTACGCCCGGCTTTTTGTCCAGATTTTTTGTTGCAAAGTTTGCGCCAGATTGTGATTTAAAAAAAATCACCTTATTTTTACGCCCCCTTGAAAACACAAATAAAAAACATAACACCAACAATTAATTAACATAAAGCATTTAGTTCCATAAAAATAATAATAACACAGCATAACAAACTAATAAAAAACACATTGTCAGCAATTAATACAAAATTACACATATTCCGCAGGAGTAGTTATACGTTAACCAACAAAACCGCGGCAGTTACCCGGTGACCAACGTCTATCACTATATTGTTGTTTTTCTTCAGCGGCTTTCCACTAAGAGGTTCTCTATGAACGTCAAAACCATCTCGCGCAGTGTGCTGGGCGGCTTACTGAGCGCCATCGTTATTAGTCAACCGGCTTTCGCAGCGGGAACCTTAAGCGGCCAGATTGGCGTCCAGGTGACGCTCGGCAGCGGATGCAGCGTATCGAACGTCCGCAATGGCGAGAATAACCGCTGGGGCAACATTAATTTCGGCGCCTATGGCGATCTCGCCAACTCCATTGATGCGGAAGTCACCGGCAGCGGCGGCGGAAGCGCGCTAACCGTGACCTGCACCGAGGACCTCGACTCGACCCTGACGCTTGACGGCGGCCAGTTTGGCGATGCAGCGCTGCGCTATATGAAAAACGCCGGCGGTACCCAGCAGATTGCCTATCGGCTCTATTCAGATGCCGCCCGCAGTAATGAAATTTTGCCCGGCGGCACGATACCTATCGTTGGCACCGGCAATCCTCAGGCTATTCCTGTTTTTGCCCGCATCCGCCCCGAAGACCAGAGCGTCAATGCGCCGACGGCCGATGTGTATGACGACATCGTCACCGCGACGTTAACCTGGTAATCGCATAAGGAAAATGGGCGTCATGCTTCGACCCGAGTGGCTTACATTAATTCTGCTTTTTACCTCAGGCACCCATGCCGCCGTTGTCCAGAAGACGTTTAAAGTCTCCGCGCAGATCGCCGCAGGCTGCGCGTTTGGTGCAGGAGCCGGCTACGATTCTATTGTTTTCGTGTCCCTGAGTTTTGGCACCCTGTCATCGCTATACAGCAACGTTGATGTCGCCAGTACCTCTGGCGCAGGCTCAATCATCGTCACCTGCACGCCCGGCACCGCTATTTCAATCGCCCTCGACTATGGCGTCAACGGCGGCTCAGCCAGCCAGCGCTACATGTCGAACGGCAACAACAACACCCTGGCGTATCAGCTTTATCAGGACGCCAACCGCGCTAACGTTTGGGGCAACAGTACGCAAGCCTTGAGCGTCGCATCATTTCCGAGCACCACGCAAACCTACACGGTTTATGGCCGCCTTTTTGCCACGAATGGCTTCCCGGCGGTGGGCTCCTATACCGACACGGTCACCGTCACGCTGACCTATTAGATAATTCACAGGTTAACTATGATTCGCTGTAGATTTGCGCCGTTTATATTCGCTTTATCTCTTCCCTCATCGGTTCTGGCCGCAAGCTCCGTCCTGGTATGGCCTATCTTTCAAACTATCGAAAGCCATGAGAAAGGTTCTGAACTGTGGCTGGAGAATCGCGGCAGTTCGCCGGTTAATTTGCAGCTGCGCGTTTTTGCCTGGGATCAAAAAGCGTCAGCGGACGTCTACGCCGACCAGCGCGATGTTGTCGCCAGCCCCCCTTTTACCACGGTAGCGCCGGGGCAGCGCCAGCTGGTGCGGCTCATGCGCGTCGCCCCCATCGCCAACGGCAAAGAGCAGTCCTACCGCATTGTTATCGATGAGATCCCAGCCGCGCAGCCGGTAGCCCAGACGGAACAGAACTCTGCAGGGCTGAAAATGCGCATGCGCTATGTCCTGCCGCTGTTTACCTATGGGCAAGGCCTCGCGCCGCTAAAGAACGCGGGTTCAGTCGAATCGGTAAGGACGACGCTGCGTTGGTCGCTCGCGCAGCAAAATAACCGCCAGACGCTGTGCATCGAGAATAGAGGCAGTCAACACGCCAGGCTCAGTACGGTTTACTGGGCGAACGCGAGCGGCAAAGGCCAAATTTCCCAGGCTAATGGCCTTCTCGGCTACGTTCTGGCGCAGAAAAAGGCCTGTTTCCCGAGCGGCGGAAAGTCTTCCGTGCCATCAGGCATGCATCTGTTCGCGAAATTAACGGATAACGGTCAGGCGGTGGAAATTCCGGCGAATCGTTGAAAATGAGAGACCTGAAAAGGACGGCGTCCGGAGGGCTGCTGGCGATGGCATCGGTGACGGCCTGCGCCGCGACCTATGATTCACTGCCCGCCCCTGCGGCATCCTACGGCGAAAAGCAGGAGTATGAGCTGTACCTCAGCTTATCGGTCAACGGCAATATCCTTGCCAACGCCGTTCCGGTAAAGGTCAACGCTGGTCACTACTGGGTCGCGGCCAGCGTTCTAAGGCAAGCGCATATTCCTCTGCAAACCCACGATGCGCTGGTGGATGTCACGACGCTCCCCTCGGTTAAGGTGGAATATGACCAGCCGGGGCAAGTGCTTAAGCTTCAGGTTCCGGACCAGTGGCTCCCCGAACAGCGCATCGGGGAGACCATGGGACAACAATACCAGGCCGCGATCGGCAGTCCGGGGATTTTATTTAACTACGACGCTTACAGCCTCTTTTCATCCGGCGGCACGCAAACCACCAGCACCTTCACCGAAACGCGTCTTTTTGGTCCGCCGGGCGTCCTTTCCAATAACGCCGCGATCCGACAAAACTGGTCTGCAACGGGCTATCAACAGCAGGGCTATATGCGCTACGACACCCTGTGGAAATACAGCGATAGCGAGCAGATGATAAGCTACCAGGCCGGCGACGTGGTCAGTAACGCCCTGACCTGGAGCAGTTCCGTGCGCATGGGGGGGCTACGCATAAGCCGCAACTTCAGCGTTCGCCCGGATCTGGTGACATATCCGCTGCTTAACTTATCCGGCAGCGCGGCGGTCCCTTCAAGCGTCGACCTGTTTATTAACGGTTATAAAACCAGCTCGTCGCAGGTTAATGGCGGCCCCTATACGCTGACCAACGTGCCGTGGATCAGCGGCGCCGGCGAAGCGACGGTAGTGACCACCGACGCCCTTGGCCGCCAGGTCTCCACCAGCGTTCCTTTTTATGTCTCCAATACCCTCCTGCGGGAAGGCCTGAGCGATTTTGATTTCACCCTTGGCGCCCTGCGCAACAACTACGGCATCAAGAATGCCGATTATGGCGCCGGCGCGGTGAGCGCGATTTATCGCTATGGATTAACCCACTGGCTTACGCTCTCGGCGCATACCGAAGACCGTCAGAGATTAACCAATGCCGGGCTAGGCGGCGATATTGGGGTAGGAAATCTGGGTACCCTCAGCCTGTCGGGCAGCGCCAGCCGCGGCGAAGGAGACGGAAACCAGTTCACCTCGGGTTACTCCTACTACGGCAACAGCTGGGGAGTGAACTATCAGCATATCCGCCGCAGCGCCAGCTACGACAACCTCAGCACCTATGGCTCTAGCGCCACGCTCAGCCGCCAGTCAGACCAGGCCACGCTGAGCCTGAGTCCGTGGGGAAGCGCCCTCGGTTCTTTTAGCATTGGCTACTTTGATATCCAGGCAGAGGATCGTTCGCGCACCCGCCTGCTGAACCTCTCCTGGAGCCGTAGCCTGTGGCTTAGCAGCAGCCTCAACCTGAGCGTAAACCGCGATCTGCAAGAAGGTAGTTACTCCAGCATGCTGCAGATCATCATCCCTTTCGATTCGCAAAGCTCTATGCAGTTAAGCGGCCAGCGCGCCAGCTCCGGTCAATGGGGCGAAAATATCAGCCTCAACCGCTCCGCCCCGGCAGAAGGCGGGCTTGGCTGGAACCTCGCCCATTCGGTGGGCGGCGATAATTATAGCCAGGCGGATCTCACCTGGATCAACCGCGTGTCAACGTTGAGCGGAGGCTACTACGGCTCGCGCAACGATCGTCACAGCTGGTTTGAAGCCACGGGATCGGTGGTGCTGATGGATAACAGTCTGTTCTTCGCCCGGCAGATTAACGACGCGTTTATCGTTGTCTCCACCGGTAACTACCCGAATATTGCGGTGAACTATGAAAACCGCAAAGTCGGCGTGACGGATAAAAACGGCCATTTGCTGATCCCATGGGCGACGGCGTGGTATCCGGGAAAAATCACCCTCGATACGCTGCCATTGCCAACGGACACCGAAGCGCTGACGGTGGAGAAGCGCATCGCCGTGCGTGAAGGCAGCGGCGCGCTGGTTGAATTCCCGGTTAACCGCGTGCGTTCGGCAACCATTGTCTTCGTCGATGCTCAGGGACAGCCGCTACCGGTCGGTACGCCCGTCGAGGAAGTGAACAGCAAACAGCGCGGTCTGGTGGGCTACGACGGCGTCGCCTGGTTCTCGCATCTCACGCGCGACAATGAAGTCATAGTCAACGCCGGGGAGTTTCCATGCCGCGTGCGCTTTGCGCTCCCGGAAACAACGCCGGTTCCGCAACGGATAGGTCCGGTTAGCTGTCATCCATAACAGTGGAGATCAAGTTGAAAAGTATCCTCCCGATCTGCGCGCTGCTCTTTCTCCTTGGACTAACAAGCAACGCGCTGGCCGCCTGCAGCATCAAAACCAGCGCGCCGGTTATCGGCCCGGTGGATTCCTTTGCCCTCAACAGCGCGCCTCAGGGCGTGATGGCTGGCGCAGGGTTTTACTGTACCCCGGAACTGGTGGCGCTGAACTCAACCAACACATTAAGCGCCACCCTGTCGTCGGCCAACAAGAGCAACGGCGTTCCGCGTTTGCTTAATGGCGCGGGCGACGCCATCCCTTACAGCGTCTGTTCTGACGCTTCGTGCTCGCCGGCCTATCAGGACGGCGGCGTAATTAGCTGGTCCAGAACAACGCTGCTCGAACTGCTGGGTTTATTTAACTCAAGCGACGGCACCATGCCGCTCTACTTCAGAACCACCCCGGGAGCCAACGTCCCCGCCGGTACCTATAGCGATGTGTTAACCATCACCTGGGTGTACCGGTTCTGCTACGTCGGGCTCGACCTACTGGGCATTAAGATATGTATTCCGAATAACGGCACCCTGACCTCAACGGTCAATGTGTCGGTGAAGGTGACCAATGTTTGCTATATCGACAGCGCGCCGGACGTCGAATTTGCCTCTGCCGCCCTTCCGTCCGGTTTTAGCAACTACAGCGGCCAGCTTGCCATCCGCTGCACGAAAAACGCGGCCTATACCGTCAACCTCGCCAGCACCAACGCCAGCGTCGGCGACTGGCGGCAGATGAGCCAGCCTATCGCGAACCAGGCTACCGCCTGGCTGCAGTATCAGTTTTACCAGCCCAACGGCAGCGCATGGACGGAAAATAACAATCTCAGCGTGACCGGCTCCGGCGCCGCGCAGCCCGCAAACTATATCCTAAAGATAAACCCGACCCAGAGTAACCAGCCTGCCGGAACCTATACCGATACCGTACTGGTGACCGTTAGCTACTAAAACGTTAGCAGACGATTTTTTGTAAAAGAAATGTTTAGGAAATTATTGTTGTGGTATAAGAAAAAAGCCCCGAAAAAAGCGAGTGGGGTTTTGCAAGGGAATCTGCGATTTGTGAAAAATAGATAAAAAGAGACCGAACACGATTCCTGTATTCGGTCCAGGGAAATGGCTCTTGGGAGAGAGCCGTGCGCTAAAAGTTGGCATTAATGCAGGCTAAGTCGCCTTGCCTTATAAGAATAGTTTACCGTGTCAGGTTTTCCAGTCCGTGACAAAAGTGGACGAATAATTCGTATCAAAATTGCTGATGCCAACAAAAAACCGCCACGCCCGATATCGGGGGATGGCGGTTTTTTTCATGTAAATACAGCGGGATGCAGGCAGCGATCAGCAGAGCTTCTGCGCGCGCTCAATAAAGGGCGCCAGGCTCATTTTTTGTCCCGGCTGCTGCGGATCGTCAATCTGGATCACGGAAATCGGCTGCGCGTTAGTTTTACCGTCTTTCATCTGCTGCTCGGCGATGTCGTTTAGCGGGTACTGCACCAGCGTGCTGGGATTGATGGCGAACAGCGCATTGCCCGGACGGCAGGTCAGCATCACCTCTTCACGGTTAAACGCCCAGCTCTCCTTACCCACCTCAAAGCGGCTGACGGTAATCACCTGCGGCGCCGCCAGCGCAGCGCCAGAACTTGCCAATAACAACATTGTCAGAACGATTTTTTTCATGATTTAACCAGTTTATTCAGAAAGGTTCCCAGGTGGCAAACAGGCTGACGGCAAACAGCGCCAGCGCCCCCAGCGCAATCTCTATCTGCGTGGTGCGCACGATGAGCTGCTCCGCTCGCGTTCCGCCTGCCGACATGCGTGGCACCAGAACATACCGGTTCACCAGCGCAATTGCCACCATTGCCGCCACCAGCGCACATTTGAACAACAGCATACGCCCCCAGGGCGAGGCGCTAATCAACCCGCCCTGGATCAGCAGCGCATTTACCGCGCCGCTGGCGATGGCGCCGGCAACCGCCAGATGCCCGTAGCGCGAAAACCGCATCATGGTGCATATGGCGGCCTGCCGCCAGCGGCCGTGCGCCAGGCGAAGGCAGTAGATAAACGGCAGCAGACCGCCAAACCAGCTGGCCACGCAAAACAGATGCAGCGCATGATTGGTCCGCTGCACTATCCCCAGCCAGCCATCGTTCATCGCGGCATGTCCGACGCCCGCCAGCAGCAGCAACTGGGCGCAAAACAGCACCAGCAGTAAACGTCCCGGGCGTAGGGCTTCAGCCAGACCACCGCCAACGCCACAAAGGCGAGTAAAATTTGCCATACCCACACGCCACCAAACTGCGTCCCGGCCACCGCCTGCCAGATGGCCGGCTGCCAGACATCAGGCCAGCCGTTACCCATCAGGCCGCCCTGCGCCATCAGCATCAGCAGCGCCGACAGCGCGCTAGCCAACAGTAAATGGCGCATTAGCGGATAAAAGCGCTGCATCATCAGACGGCGCAAGGCCGCTGGCGCCCACCACGCGCCGTAAAGCAGGCAGCCGAAAGCGACCATCAGCGTGATGAAATGGATAAAGCGCAGGCTGACATAGACGGCACTGAGCATCGGCTTACTTCACGGTAAAGGTGTATTGTCCTTTCGTCTTATGGCCATCTACGGAGACCACGTGCCAGTCAACGGTATATGCGCCCGGCGTCAACGCCTGCACGACGGGTACCGTGAGCTGGGCCTTATTGTTGTCGCTGCGGACGGGTTTGCCGAGGGGGATCGCTTTCTGCTGCGGCCCGGTGAGGGTGACGCCGCTAAACTGCGTTTCGATGCCTTCGGAGAAGCTCAGGGTCAGCGCCTGCGGTGACGCGTCCACCTCACTACCGGCGGCCGGCAGCGGTTGTTGCAAATGGGCGTGGGCAAATGCGCCTGCGGAGGTCAGGCAACCGGCGAGAAACAGAGACAGACGCAGGGCGCGTCCGGCGATGATTGGCATAGTTGTCATTCCTTTTTGTTATGTATGTAGCACAGAGAATAACCCTGTATAATGGCGCAGTCGAGCTAAGCGTCTGAGACTTGCCTTTTTGCCGCGTGCTTAGTACTTTTTGCGGCATTATCAGAGGAGAAACCGATGGAAAAGAACCTGGCTAAATTATCCCAGGAGGAGATGGACAAAGTGAACGTCGATCTCGCTGCGGCGGGGGTCGCCTTTAAAGAGCGCTACAATATGCCGGTGGTCGCCGATCTTGTCGAAAGAGAGCAGCCCGAACACCTGCGCGGCTGGTTTCGCGAGCGTCTGATTGCCCATCGGCTGGCCTCCGTTTCGCTCTCTCGCCTGCCCTATGAACCGAAACAGAAATAATTCCCGTCCTCTGCGGACATCCGAGTTGGCAAGACCTGCGCATTGCATTACGCTGGTTTCTTTGGCCTGGAGCGAGCCATGCTGCGCGTAATCGATACAGAAACCTGCGGATTGCAGGGAGGCATTGTTGAAATCGCCTCGGTAGATATCATCGACGGACAAATTACCAATCCCATGAGCCACCTGGTTCGCCCCGATCGTCCTATCAGCCCGCAGGCGATGGCGATTCACCGTATCACCGAAGAGATGGTCGCCGATAAGCCGTGGATCGAGGAGATTGTGCCGCTGTATATGGGCAGCCCGTGGTATGTCGCCCATAACGCCAGCTTTGACCGCCGGGTGTTGCCGGAAATGCAGGGCGAGTGGATCTGCACGATGAAGCTGGCGCGCCGCCTGTGGCCAGGCATCAAGTACAGCAATATGGGGCTGTATAAATCGCGCAAGCTCAGCGTCGCGACGCCACCGGGACTGCATCATCACCGGGCGCTTTATGATTGCTATATCACCGCCGCCCTGCTGCTCGATATCATCAACACCTCCGGCTGGACGCCTGAGGAGATGGCGACCATTACCGGCCGCCCGGCGCTGCTCTCCACCTTTACCTTCGGCAAATATCGCGGTAAGCCGGTCTCGGAAGTGGCGGAAAACGATCCTGGCTATTTGCGCTGGCTGTTCAATAACCTGGATCGCATGAGCCCCGAGCTGCGCCTGACGCTGAAGCACTATCTCGGGGAGTAATCGGGGCTATACCTCCGCCTGGCCCGGCAGCGTCCCCTGCGCCAGGCCAATCAGAAACGCGAACTCCAGCGCCACGCCCTCATAGCTTTTAAAACGGCCGGATTTACCGCCGTGGCCGGAATCCATATCGGTACACAACAGCAGCAGGTTATCGTCGGTTTTCAGCGCGCGCAGTTTCGCCACCCATTTTGCCGGCTCCCAGTATTGTACCTGCGAATCATGCAGGCCCGTGGTGACCAGCAGATGCGGATACGTCTGTGCCTGAACGCCGTCGTACGGGCTGTAGCTTTTCATATAGCGATAGTATTCTTCATCCTGGGGATTCCCCCACTCTTCAAACTCGCCGGTGGTCAGCGGGATCGACTCATCGAGCATCGTCGTAAGAACATCCACAAAGGGAACCTGGGCCACCACGCCGTGGAAAAGCTCCGGCCGCTGGTTTACCGCCACGCCCATCAGCATACCGCCGGCGCTGCCGCCCATGCCGTAGCAAAACCGCGGATCGCCGTAGCCCTGCGCCAGCAGCGCATCGCAGACGTCGAGATAATCGTTGAAGGTATTTTTCTTGCACAAAAACTTGCCGTCTTCGTACCACTGCTGGCCCAGCTCGCCGCCGCCGCGAATATGGGCGATAGCGAACACAAAGCCGCGGTCGAGCAGGCTCAGGCGGCTGGCGCTGAAATCCGCGTCAATGCTGGCGCCATAGGAGCCGTAGCCGTACACCAGCAGCGGACTGGCGCCCTTGCGGAAATGTTCATCACGGTAGACCAACGAGACCGGGACTTCAACGCCGTCGCGGGCGATGATCCACAGGTGCTCGCTGCGGTAGTGGCTGGCATCAAATCCTTTGACTTCCTGTTGTTTCAGCACCCGCCGCTCGCCGGTATTCATATCCAGCTCGAACAGCGTATCCGGGGTTGTCATGGAGGAGTAGCCGTAGCGCAGGCGCGAGGTTTCCGGCTCCGGGTTATAGGCAAGCCAGGTCACATAGGCCGGATCGTCAAAGGCAATGCCCTGGGACTCTCTTGTCTTACGGTTGATCTGGCGCAGGCTGGTTAGCCCGCGCTGGCGCTCTTCCACCACCAGCCAATCGGTAAACAGGGTAAAACCTTCCAGCATCACTTCGTGACGCGGCGCGATCAGGGTCTCCCACTGCTGCTCATCGCGCAGAGTGCTGCGATAAAGACCGAAGTTCTTGCCTTCGCGATTGGAGCGCAGATAAAAAGCGTGCTGATAGTGATCGAGGCTATATTCATGATCTTTACGCCGCGGTAGAAAACAGACCGGCTCGGCGTCGGTCATTTCCGCATTGAGCAGCAGCACTTCGCTGGTGGTCGCGCTGGCCAGATAAATCACCACAAACTGCTGGGAAGTCGTCTTGTGCACGCTGACGTAAAAAGTATCGTCCTGCTCTTCATACACCAGAACATCCGCACTGGCCGGCGTCCCCAGACGGTGGCGCCAGACCTGATATGGCAGCAGCGTGGTGGGATGTTTACGCACGTACCACAGGGTCTGCGAATCATTACTCCAGGCAAAATCAGGCGACACGTTCTCCAGCACTTCCGCAAATTGCCGGTCGTCGTTTAAGGGAAAGAAGCGCAAGCTATACTGCCGCCGGGAGAGATAGTCTTCCGCTACCGCCATCAGGCTGTTGTCGGGCGAAACGCCTAATCCGCCGAGGGTATAGAATTCGCTACCGGCCGCACGCTGGTTGCCGTCAAGCAGGACGTCCCATTCATCCCACTCCTCTTTGACTACCGGCTGGCGTTGATAAATCGCGTACTCGCAGCCCGGTTCATAGACCTGACGGTAGCGATAGCCATTTTTGCTGTAGGGGGCCGACACTTCGCGCTGTGGAATACGGTCGATAATCTCCTTAAGCACCCTATCCTGCAGGTTACTTTGCGAAGACATCACTTTTTTGCCGTACTCATTTTCCTGGCGCAGATAATCAAGCACTTCCGGCTGCGAGCGATCGTCGTCGCGTAGCCAGTAGTAATTATCGATTCGCGTGTCGCCATGTAAGGTCATGGCATGGGGGATCCGTTTCGCTTTTGGTGGCATCTGCTTATTCTTCTGCGGCTTGTATTGGGTAGTAAAATTTTCAGGCTGCCTCAAAGCAGCCTGAAGGGTAACGTGACTACACAATATATAAGGGTGGCAAAAGTCGCCAGCGATGCAAGCGAAACGTACGGATTTAAGCCGTTATGGCCTGTTTTTGCGCCTGTATATCCCGTTCTATCTCTTCGCGCACGTCCTGCGGTAGCTTCAGCGCTTCACCGAGGGCATTGAGGTAGCTGCGTTCCATAAAGTGGTCAATATCGATGACCGCGCAGCTAATATAGTAAACTTCAAGCGCCTCTTGCTCGCTGCTGATGCCGTGGACCAGGCTCTGCGGGTCAAGCGGCTGCGCCAGCGCCCGGTCAATTAACACCCGGCCCTGGACGTCGACGTTTGCCGCGCGCAGCTGCTCTTCAATATTTGCCCGCTCGCGGTCGTCGATATGCCCATCGCTTTTGGCGGCGAAGACCAGCGCCATAATCAGCCGTTCGCTGCGGGCGTCGAGTTCGGCCGGTGCAGGAGATGGCGCCTGTGCGGGCGCGACATCAGCCGATGTCTGCTGCGCGCTGGCGCGCATCTTCTGCTGATATTTATTCCACAACACGCTGCCCGCAACCGCGCCGCCGCCCACCAGCAGCGCGCCGGTGCCGTATTTGGCCAACAGCTTGCGCGATGATTTACTGGCAACCAGCAGACCTGCCAGCCCGCCGAGCGCGCCCGGCAGGAGTAAATTATTGCCGCTTGGTTGATCGTCAGATGAAGAAAACCGCCCCTGCTGACCCAGCAGAGACTGTAGTTGATTAAGCCAGTTAGCCATACATTTCCTCGTTGCGCGATAAGCGATACCACCAGCCTAAACGACGCGACGTCAGGAAACGTTATCGGCAGCTAAAGATGAGCAAATGTCGCGCCGGGAAGCGCGGGAGCCTGCCGCCAGAAGCGCTGGCGGCGGCAGCGTAACTCAGGCGGCTTTCGCTTTGCGCGGCTTCGCCGGCGCCGGGGCTTCAGATTCGACGTCGTCGTCGGTCTTGTCGCCCTCTTCTGCTGCTTCTGCGCGATCGGCTGGCGCCTCGGCGGCACCGTCGGCTTCCGGCAGCTTACCGGAGCGCAGAATATGGTTGAGGGTATCTTTGCGTTCGGCCAGCCACATCGCCATACTATCGCGCTGCTCTTCGTCAAGCGTTAGCGGGCATTCAACCAGCCAGTCGTTCAGTACTTCCGCCAGATCGAGCATTTTGTCATAAGCATCGGCCTCTTTTTTGCTGGCAAAAGACATTTTTTCCTCACCTTCACGAATCACTACATATTTAATTTCAACCGCCATGATGCAGCCTCTCAATACTGTATTTTTATACAGCATATCAAATTTTCCCGCCGAACTCAAATGACGCGCATAAAGACATGCGCAAACGTTTTCGTTTATAATGCGGCGCATGTTTTTTTACTGCGGAAGAGAGTTATGACTGTATTAGGTACGGCGCTGCGCCCTGCGGCAACAAAGGTAATGCTGTTGGGTTCCGGCGAACTGGGTAAAGAAGTGGCCATCGAATGCCAGCGCCTGGGAATTGAGACCATCGCCGTCGATCGTTACCCTGACGCCCCGGCCATGCAGGTCGCACACCGTTCGCACGTCATCAATATGCTGCACGGCGAAGCGCTGCAGGCGCTGATTGAACAGGAAAAACCTGACTTTATCGTGCCGGAAATCGAGGCTATCGCCACCGACACCCTGGTCGCGCTGGAGCAGACCGGGCAGAAAGTCGTCCCCACCGCCCGTGCGGCAAAGCTCACCATGAATCGCGAAGGGATCCGTCGCCTGGCCGCTGAAGAGCTGAAGCTGCCCACCTCCGCCTACCGTTTTGCCGACAGCGAACCCGCCTTCCGCGAAGCCGTCGCCGAGATTGGCCTGCCGTGCATCGTCAAGCCGGTAATGAGCTCATCGGGTAAAGGCCAGAGCTTTATTCGTTCCAGCGAGCAGCTGGCTGACGCCTGGCAGTATGCGCAGCAGGGCGGCCGCGCCGGAGCCGGACGCGTTATCGTTGAAGGCGTGGTGAACTTTGATTTCGAGATTACCCTTCTCACCGTCAGCGCCGCGGACGGCGTACACTTCTGCGCGCCGGTCGGTCACCGTCAGGAGGATGGCGACTATCGTGAATCCTGGCAGCCGCAGCAGATGAGCGCGCTGGCGCTGGAACGCGCGCAGGAAATCGCCCGTCAAGTGGTGCTGGCGCTGGGCGGCTACGGCCTGTTCGGCGTCGAACTGTTCGTCTGCGGCGACGAGGTGATTTTTAGCGAAGTCTCGCCGCGCCCGCACGACACCGGTATGGTCACGCTGATTTCGCAGGATTTATCGGAGTTCGCCCTGCACGTTCGCGCCTTCCTCGGACTGCCGATTGGCGCGATTCGCCAGTTCGGCCCGGCGGCCTCTGCGGTGATCCTGCCGCAGCTGACCAGCCAGAACGTCACCTTCAGCAATATTCAGGCCGCGGTCGGCGCGGGGCTGCAGTTACGTTTGTTCGGTAAACCGGAAATCGACGGTTCGCGTCGGCTGGGCGTGACGCTGGCGATCGCCGATAACGTTGAGGAAGCGGTGACGCGCGCCAAAGCGGCGGCTTCGGCAGTCATTGTTGCGGGATAAAAAAAAGCCCGGTCGCGGACCGGGCCTCTGGTGAGCGCGCGAAAATTACTTCGCGCCTTCTACCGCTTCACGAGCCAGTTTGGTGATACGGTCGTAATCACCGGCTTCCAGCGCATCCGCCGGAACCAACCAGGAGCCGCCGATGCACAGCACGCTGTTCAGCGCCAGATAATCACGATAGTTCGCCGGAGAGATGCCGCCAGTCGGGCAGAAGCGAATATGCGCGAACGGGCCGCCAATCGCCTGCAGCGCTTTCACGCCGCCGTTAGCTTCCGCCGGGAAAAATTTGAACTCTTTCAGACCATACTGCATACCCAGCATCAGCTCGGATACGGTGCTGATCCCCGGGATCAGCGGGATGGTGCCTTCGCCGGTCGCCGCTTTCAGCAGGGATTCGGTCAGGCCCGGGCTGATAGCAAACTGCGCGCCCGCTTCGGTCACTTCTTTCAGCTGCTCAACATTGGTGACGGTACCGGCACCGACAATCGCTTCCGGGACCTCTTTGGCGATCGCGCGGATAGCGTCCATCGCGCACTCGGTACGCAGAGTCACTTCCAGTACGCGTACGCCGCCTGCAACCAGCGCTTTCGCCATTGGCACAGCGTGTTCCAGCTTTTTCACCACGATCACCGGTACAACCGGGCCGGAGGTGAGGATTGCTTCTGCAGTTGTTTTCCAGTTTTTCATCAGATTTTCTCTCGCCAGATCTACAAATCGAATCGTCTTAAAATGTGATGCAGGTTGCGCCCTGTTCTGCTCCGGAGAGTTTCTCACGCAGCGCACCGAACATTTCCCGGCCGGTTCCTACGCGCGAACCGCTCAGGTCAGGAATATGCGGCTGACGCGCGGCCAGCTCGGCGTCATCGACCCGCAGCGTCAGCTCGCCCGTCTGGCCGTTGACGCGAATAATGTCGCCATCGCGTACCTTCGCCAGCAGACCACCATCGTACGCTTCGGGCGTCACGTGGATAGCCGACGGCACTTTGCCTGATGCGCCGGAGAGTCGACCATCGGTCACCAGCGCAATTTTGAAACGGCGGTCCAATAATACACCAAGTGGCGGCATAAGTTTATGT
>ENA-UOZI01000101-UOZI01000101.1-food-metagenome-genome-assembly--contig:-NODE-101-length-36654-cov-11.706467_pt1 | contig 36654 bp, 38 predicted proteins | sample MGYA00249871_ERZ772729 | MGnify/ENA primary metagenome ERZ772729 (study PRJEB29005, sample SAMN08379449) | food metagenome | isolation source: cheese - non spiked | study: EMG produced TPA metagenomics... | reverse complement strand
ATTGCTCCTGTTGGACCAGAAATTTGATAGAAAGCTCCAGAAAGTGAGCTAATAATTATACCTGCAACAATGGCTGTTATAAGACCGGCTGCGGCTGTTGTACCACTTGATACACCGAAGGCAAGGGCTAGAGGGAGGGCAACGGCGGCTACAGTAATTCCCGCCATCAAATCTTGTAAGAATTTTCGTCGGTTGTAGTCTTTGAATTCTGAGTTAATAATACATAAAAATTGTTTAATCATAATAATTCCTTTAATTTTTTATCACAATATTCTATGATTACAGAGATGAGTAATCATATCAAATAATTATCGGACTCGAAATGAAATCAAGATTAGGTAAATTTCTTGTAATTAAAAAACTAGAAAATAAATTTATTACTAATATCTAATGAAAAATAGAAGAATAACTGCTAAAATGATGATAGAGATTTTATTAGGAGAGGAAGATAATGATAATTAAAACAATAAATTTGGAAAACTATAATGAAGTTACTGAACTTATTCGTGAATCTTTTAGTCAGTCAGAACATGGTTATGGTAATGAGGCTGAACTTGTTGATAAAATTCGTAATGAAGAAGGTTATATCAAAGATTTGGAAATTGTTGCTTTTGAAGATGGTAAAATCGTTGGTCACGGTCTTTTGAGTGAGGTAGAGATAGTAAGTGACTCACAAAAATTCAAAGGTTTGGTCTTAGCTCCTCTTGATGTTTTAACTACTTACCAAGGTAAAGGTATTGGGGCAGCAGTATTATTGGAACTTGAAAAAAGAGCAAAAATTTTGGATTATCCGTTTATTAGTATTTTAGGTCATGAAACTTATTATCCTAAGTTTGGTTATGTACCAGCAAGTCAATATCAAATCAAAGCACCTTTTGAAGTTCCTGATAAGAACTTTATGATTAAAGAATTAACTGACGGTGGCTTAGAAGGAAAATCAGGAGTAATTCACTACTCAGAAGCCTTTAACTAAGTAACAATTGAGTTTAAAACTCTTTGTTAGTAACTCTATATTTAAGACTTAAATAATAAAAATTCTTGCATTTTGGTCTATAAATCGGTATAATAAGCTAGTAAGTTGACCCGGTAGCTCAGTTGGCTTGAAGCACTGCTTCAAGGTTGCGGATAGAAAAATTGCGAAGCAATTTATCATTATACCACAGAATTTTAGAATTCTAGAAGTGGTCACAAAATATTCAACTTTTTATAAGTTGGCCCGGTAGCTCAGTTGGTAGAGCAGTAGACTCTTAATCTATGGGTCCAGGGTTCGAGCCCCTGCCGAGCCATAAATAGTAAAAGCACTCTAAATTTTTAAAAGTTTAGAGTGCTTTTTTTACTGACAGAAATCTGTCAGTAAAGTAAATAGTCTGAAAATAGTGTATAATATTGTCAAAAGATTTCTGTCAGTAGAACAGGATGTAAGTAGAGGATGTTTTATGGATTTATTAAAAAAATTTAACCCTAATTTAGATAAAATTGAAATTTCATTGATTCGTCAGTTTGACCAACAGGTTTCATCTATTCCTGATGTTATTAAGTTGACTTTGGGAGAACCTGATTTTTATACGCCTGAGCATGTTAAACAAGCAGGGATTGTGGCGATTGAAAATAATCAAAGTCATTATACTGGAATGGCTGGTTTACTAGAACTACGTCAGGCAGCTAGTGAATTTATGAATAAAAAATATGGTTTATCTTATGCAGCAGAAGATGAAATTTTAGTTACTGTTGGAGTAACGGAAGCCATTTCTAGTGTTTTGTTATCAATTTTGGTTGCTGGTGATGAAGTTTTGATTCCCGCGCCTGCATATCCTGGTTATGAGCCATTAATTACGCTTGCTGGCGGTTCTTTGGTTGAAATTGATACAAGAGCTAATGATTTTGTTCTTACGCCTGAGATGCTTGAACAAGCGATTGTCGAGCGTGAGGGAAAAGTTAAGGCCGTTATTTTGAATTATCCAGCAAATCCTACAGGGGTAACTTATAATCGGGGGCAAATTAAGGCTTTAGCTGAAGTTTTGAAAAAGCATGAAGTATTTGTGATTGCTGATGAAGTTTATTCTGAACTAAATTATACTGACCAACCGCATGTGTCAATTGCTGAATATGCACCTGAGCAAACAATCGTTCTTAATGGTTTATCAAAATCGCATGCGATGACTGGTTGGCGGATTGGATTAATCTTTGCAGCGCGTGAATTAGTGGCACAGATTATTAAGACTCACCAATATTTGGTGACTTCGGCTTCAACTCAGTCACAGTTTGCAGCGATTGAAGCTTTGAAAAATGGTGCTTATGATGCTCTTCCGATGAAAAAAGAATATCTTAAACGTCGTGATTATATTATTGAAAAGATGTCAGACCTTGGTTTCAAAATTATTGAACCAGATGGAGCTTTCTACATTTTTGCAAAAATTCCAGCTGATTTAGAACAAGATTCATTCAAATTTGCTGTGGATTTTGCAAAAGAAAATGCAGTTGCCATTATTCCTGGTATCGCTTTTGGTCAGTACGGTGAAGGATTTGTCCGCTTATCTTATGCGGCTTCAATGGATATGATTGAGCAAGCAATGGCAAGATTGACGGATTATGTGACTAAAAAACGTGGCTGAGCAATCGGTCAGTAAAATTAAAAATCATTGATAACAGTTAGAAGAGTTGTCAGTGATTTTTTTGATATAATGAAATAAAATATCGAAAGGAGAAAATCATGCGTGATGCCGAAACTCAAGGTCTAGTGCTTTACAGTCGTAATTACAAAGAAAAAGATAAATTGGTCAAGATTTTTACAGAGTCTTTTGGTAAACGGATGTTTTTTGTCAAAAATTTTGGAAAATCGCCTTATGCTAGTTCCTTACAAGCTTTTACTGATGGAAAATTGACGGCAACGATTAATGACGGGGGATTTTCTTTTATCGAGGATGTCAGTGAAGTGGTCGTTTATAAAAATATTAGTTCAGATATTTTCATCAATGCTCATGCTTCTTATATCATAAGTTTGGCTGATGCGGCCATTTCTGATAATCAATACGACCCAGGGCTTTATGGATTTCTAAAGCGAAGTTTAGAGCTTTTAGATCAAGGATTTGATATGGAAGTCGTGACTAACATTTTTGAATTACAAGTTCTTCATCGTTTTGGGATTTCTTTGAACTTCTCAGAATGTGCATTTTGTCATAAAACCGTTGGACCCTTTGATTTTTCTTATAAATTTAGTGGCTGCCTTTGTCCCCAACATTTTGATGAAGATTTACGACGGAGTCATCTTGACCCAAATGTGATTTATTTGGTCAATCTTTTTCAAGAAATATCTTTAGATGAACTCAAAAAAATCTCGATAAAAGCAGATATGAAACTAAAAATTCGTCAATTTATTGATGGGCTTTATGATGAATATGTCGGAATTCATCTCAAATCCAAAAAATTCTTGGACGGAATGTCTGGTTGGGCAGATATTATGAAATAAATCTGTGGATAAGTCGCTAGAAGTTCTGTCAGTAAATTTATCCACAGTGGAAAACTTAAAATTACTGACAGAAACCTCTAAATATTTCTGTCAGTAAAAAATGAGGATAATTTATGGACTCAAAATCATGGGGAAGAGTTTTTCGTGAAATTCGCGAAATGAAAAATTTATCATTAGCCAAAGTTGCAGGAGATTATGAGAATTCACCAAATTTTATTACTTCAAAGCAACAAGTTTCACGTTTTGAACTTGGTAAATCTGATATCACACTTACAAAAATTTACTGACAGATTTTCCGTTAGTAAATTTATCCATAGAAAAAATCACTGACAAATCCGTCAGTGATTTTTAATTTTATTAAACGTGAATTGGTAAGCCATCAGCCAATTCAGCTGTATCCATAATCGCTTCACCAAGTGTTGGGTGAGGTTGGATAGTCAATGAAATGTCTTTAGAAGTCAATCCATTTTCAATCGCTAGTGATAAACCAGAAATCAAGTCAGATGCACCAGGGCCAACGATTTGAGCACCGATTAAGGCCCCTTCTTTAGTTTCAGTAATCAAACGTAAGAAACCAGTCGTATCATTCATTGAAATGGCACGGCCATTTGCAGCAAATGGGAACTTAGAAATTTTAACATCTTTACGGTCTTTAACTGATTCAGGCGTTTCTCCAACTGTTGCTAATTCAGTTGTTGTATAAGCTACAGCAGGCAAAGCAACGTGTAAGTCCACGTCGTCCTCAGCTCCAGCAATCGCAGCAGCAGCAACTTTAGCTTGGAAAGAAGCTTTGTGAGCGAGCATTGGACCAGGAACCACATCACCGATTGCATAAATGTGAGGAACATTAGTTGCATAAGAATCGTCAACTTCAATCAAACCACGGTCAGTCAATTTAACATCAGTGTTGTTCAAGCCGATTAAATCAGTATTTGGACGACGTCCAACAGAAACGAGTAAGTAATCACCAGTCACCGTTTGTTCTTTTCCGTCAACCTCAAAAGTCAAAGTTACATCTTTATCAGTTTGAGTAGCTGATTTAGCCATTGCTGAAGTAAAGATTTCAGAACCAGCAGATTTAACGCGATTAGCAATGATATCAGACATTTCTTTATCAAACCCGTTTAAAATGTGGTCCAAACCTTCAACAATTGTAATCTTAGAACCGAGCATACGGTATGCTCCACCAAGCTCAGAACCAATAACTCCTCCCCCAACAATAATCAAATGTTTAGGAACTTCTGGAAGTGACAAAGCACCAGTAGAGTCAATAATGCGACCACCAAATGGGAAAGAAGGAATTTCGATAGGACGTGAACCAGTTGAGATAATCACATCATTAAATTGCAAAAGTTGGAACCCATCTTCTTGTTCAACATTTATTGTATTGTTATCAATAAATTCTGCAGTTCCTTGAATCACGTCAACTTTGTGTTTTTTAAGTAGCATTTTAACACCACCTGTCAACTGGTTGACAACTTTATCTTGTTTCCATTTTTGGGCAGATTCCCAGTTTAATTTAACATTTCCGACAGAAAGACCAAAAGGATTTTCTCCTTTTTCTTCCTCCAAAGATTCTTGGTAATGATGACCAATATTAATCAATGCTTTTGATGGGATACAACCAATATTTAAACAAACCCCACCAACATTATCTTTTTCAATAATTGTAACTTTTTTACCAAGTTCAGCCGCACGGATGGCTGCAACATAACCACCAGGGCCTGAACCAATAACAACCAAATCAACTTCTGTTGCTTGTGCACCAACAACCATAATATATCCTCTTTCTTGTAAACATTAGTGTCAACTTGAATTTACAATACTGTAAACTAGTTTTTAAAATCTATGACAGAAAGAAACGAAAATGATATTTTTTCGTTCCTTTACTAATAAGACAATTAGCGAGTATCCTCTAGGAGACACGCCTGTAATAAATAGATGCTTTAGCACCATTTATTACAGCCTATTAGATTTCCATAAGCATGAACTCAGGGTCAGCCAATAGAGATTTCAAGTAGTTAAGTGATGTTTGACCCAACATTCCATCAATCAAACGGTGATCATAAGTCATAGACAATTTCATGTTTTGTCCGACAACAATTTCGCCTTCACCATTAACAATTGGTTCTTTAACGATTGAACCCAGTCCTAAAATTACGACATCAGAACCATTAATGATTGGTGTAAACCAAGAACCACGAGCAGATCCAATATTTGAAATTGTAATTGTTGAACCTTGCATTTGTTGAGGTTTAAGTGTTCCTTCTCGTGTAGCAGTAGCTAATTCAGCGATTTCTTTAGCAATCTCAAGAATTGATTTAGTTTCAGCTTCATGAATCACTGGAACGTACAAACCAGTTGGAGCATTTACAGCGATTCCAAGGTTGACATGTTCGTGATAAACAATTTCTTGTTTTTCATAGTCAACAGAAGCATTGATATCTGGGAATTTATGAGCAGTAGTAGCCAAAGCTTTAGCAACATAAGCAAGATAGGTTAATTTAATATCTTGTTTTGCAGCAATTTCTTTAAAGACAGCACGATGTTTCACGAGTTTAGAAACTTCAACTTGGTCAAAGTTTGTTACTGGTGGAATGTGTGTATGTTGAGCAGTCATAACTTTAGAAACAACTTTACGAGTTGGATTCATTGCTTCACGTCGATCACCAGCTCCTGCTTTAACGCTTGGCGCTTTTTCAGCAACAGGAGCAGCTGGTTTATCAGCCTTAGGTGCTGGAGCGGCTTCTGGTGTTGTTTGAGCGATAGGAGCGACACTGCCAGATTCAAAAGCTTTAACATCGGCCAACGTTGTGTGACCGTGACGACCAGTTGCAGGAACTTGACTTAAATCAATACCAGCCTTGCGTGCATAATGACGAACAGAAGGCATCGCAAGAATGTGACCAGTAGAAGTTGTTTTAGTCAATGGAGCATTTGCAGGACTTGCAGGACTAGCTGCTTTAGGTGCTTCTGCGACTGGAGCAGGACTAGCAGCTGCTGGAGCAGCCCCATTTCCATTGTATTCAATTAAAGGAGCCCCAACTTCTACAGTCGTTCCAGCTTCAACGAAAAGTTTAGTGACTTTTCCAGAATATGGAGAAAGAATTTCTTGCATGAGTTTATCATTTTGAACCTCTGCAACAGGATCATCTTCTTTAATTTCATCTCCAACTTTAACTAACCAGTTGGCGATATCTCCTTCATGCATTCCTTCACCAATATCAGGCATCGTGAAGATTTGAGCTTCTCCAGAAGGTGCATCAGTTGTAGCAGTATCAGAACCAGCTGTTTCTTGAGGAGTAGGAGCAGCTGCAGAAGAGCCTGAACCGTCACCATCAAACTCAACCAAAGGAGAATCAACTTCTACGGTTGTTCCAGCTTCAACGAAAAGTTTTGTTACGGTACCAGAATAAGGAGAGAGAATTTCTTGCATAAGTTTATCATTTTGTACTTCAGCAATTGGGTCATCTTCTTTAACAACATCTCCAACTTTAACTAACCAGTTGGCAATGTCTCCTTCGTGCATTCCTTCGCCAATATCAGGCATTTTAAAAATCTCAGTCATAGTCAACCACCTCTTTAACTTTATTCACAATATCTTCAGCTTTAACTGCCCAGTCATTTTCTGCTTGTGCAAATGGGAAAATTGAGTCAGGACCACTAACACGTCCAATTGGCGCTTTAAGGTTCAAAACAAAACGTTCTGAAATTTCGGCCATGACATTCGCTGCGATACCGGCTGTACGTTGAGCTTCTTGAACAACGACCACACGCCCAGTTTTTTCAACTGTTTTACCAATTGACTCAATATCAAGAGGAGCAACTGTCCTGAGGTCAAGGACTTCAGCTTTAATTCCATCTTTTTCGAGTTGTTCAGCAGCTTTAAGAGCAAGTGGAACTGTTCCACCATAAGCAATGATTGAAACATCAGATCCTTCTTTAGCGACTGCAGCAGTATCAAGTGGTGTAGTATAGTAACCTTCAGGAACTTCACCTTTAAGTGAGCGATAAAGGTGAAGGTTTTCAAGGAAAATAACAGGGTCGTTATTTTCAATTGAAGCCAGCAATAATCCTTTAGCATCAGCTGGATTTGAAGGCATTACAACACGAATTCCGGGGATTTGTGAAAATAGCCCTTCAATTGAATCCGCGTGCATTTCAGGCGTTTTAGTTCCGATTCCATAAGGTGTACGCACGACAATATTATTTGAACGTGTGTTATTAAAACGGTAACGTGTCCGGCTCATTTGTCCAGCAATTGAGTCGAAAACTTCAAAGATAAAGGTTCCGAATTGGATTTCCATAATTGGGTGGAAACCTTGTGTTGCAAGACCAATTGCCATTCCACCAATTCCTGATTCAGCAAGTGGAGTATTGAAAACACGTTCTTCTCCATATTTTGCTTGCAGACCATCAGTAGCACGGAAAACCCCACCATTTTGTCCAACGTCTTCACCAAAAATGAGTGCATCTTTATCTTTTTCGAGCGCCAAATCAAGCGCTTCTGTAATTGCTGCAATATAAGTTTTTACTGCCATTCTTATTTGCCCTCGCTTTCAAATTTTGCAATTTGTTCTGCCATTGCTTGGCTTGGCACTTCAAGTGTATTTTTAATGAAGCTAGAAATTTTTTGTTTTTCAACATTGTTGGCTTTCTTAATGTCGGCATCAATACCTGCATCAAGTTCAGCAATATAAGCTTCCTCTTTCTCTGTATCCCAAAGTCCTTTTTCAGTCAGGAAATTACGCATACGAACGAGAGGTTCTTTTTTCCACCAAGCTTCAATGTCTTCTTTAGTACGATAGCGAAGTGGGTCATCACCAGCTGTTGAGTGTGGTTCTAAACGGTTTGTAATTGCTTCAATAACAACTGGACCATTTCCAGCTACTGCCCAAGCACGAGCTTCTTTAGAAGCAAGATACATAGCAATCGCGTCCATTCCATCAACTACGATAGAAGGAGCACCTGCGGCCCAACCTTTAGCAGCTAAATGAGGAGCGGCACTTTGGAGACTACGAGGCGTCGAAATTGCATAGCCGTTATTTTGGATAAAGGCAACAAGTGGGGCTTTATAAGCTCCAGCAAAGTTAATTCCTTCATAAGTATCACCTTGTGAAGAACCACCATCACCAGTGTAAACGAAAGCTACAGCATCTTTTTTACGTTTTTTGAGTCCGAGCGCGACACCAGCAGCTTCAACGTATTGAGCACCAATGATAATTTGTGGGAACCATGAATTTACAGGTTTACCATCATCGGTAGTGTACTCATTACCAAGTTGATGTCCACGAGACCAAAGAAGACCTTTCCAAATTGGCCAACCTTTTGCGTAAATTTGTGGCAAGTCACGATAACCTGGGAAGAGCCAGTCTTCGTCAGTGAAAGCGAATGATGAGGCCATTTGAGAAGCTTCTTGACCAGCGTGAGGTCCAAAGAATCCCATACGTCCTTGTTTAGCTAATTTCATTGAACGAATGTCAACTTGACGTGCAAAAAGCATACTTTTAAAGAGTTCAACGAGTTTTTCATCAGAAAGTCCTGCACGTTTAAGACCATCTTCGTCAACAATTTTTCCTTCTTCGTTAAGAATTTGAAGCATTGGAAATGTAGTGTCTTGCAGTTCTAGCTGCGCTTTGAAATCTAAGATTTGTTCTGAATTTGACATAATAGATTCCCTTTCTATTTTATGTGTCTATAATTAGAAATTTATCATTTTTTGGAGAAATTTCCTAAGGTTATGCTTGTGAAATAACTTAATCTGTTCGATAGTCAGCTTTGAACATTTCAGAAAGTTCAGTATTTTGAATTGTTCCAAAATATTGTCCTTCTTTATTTGTTTCAAGGACTTCAAGAATTGCTGAAGGTTCAAATTCAAGACCAATAAATTGCTCTTTGATATCTCGCCAATCTCGAACGCCTAAGAAATCTCCTTGGAAATTAATTTCAGTGATTTTACCATTTTCAACATTGACTTGAATATCAATGGCTCCGCCAGTAAATTTAGCGTGATTTTGGAAGGAGAATTTTGGTGATTCGCCATAATTCCAATCCCAAGTTGCAAATTGCTCATCTCGTATTTTTTTGATTGAGCTAAGTTGGTCATCAGTTAAAACTAATTCACCATCTTTTCCTTCGTCTGTGAGATAGTATTTTAATGCGTCAATAAAACTATCTAAGGTTAAGTCCTCAGGGGCAAAATCTTTGATATTTCCCACACGAGCGCGAACTGATTTAGCCGCTTTACTGACAAATTTTTCATCAGAAACATTGAGAGAACGAATCATTGCTTCAACATCAGTGTCCCAAAGGAGGGTTCCGTGATGCATCAAATAACCTCCAGCATAGCGTTGGGCATTTCCCGAAATCTTTTTACCCTCAACTTCAAGGTCATTGCGTCCAGTGATTTCAGCTTTGATTCCAACAGCATGGAGTGCTTCATACATCGGTTGAACAAATTTTTTAAAGTTGACAGAGCCAGAATTTTCGACAGGAACAAAAAATGTGAAACAGATGTTTCCTTCATCATGATAAACTGCACCACCGCCAGATACTCGACGAACAACTTGAACATCATGACTGTCAATGTAGTCTTGATTCACTTCAGCAAAAGTGTTTTGGTTGCGCCCCACAATAACTGCACGTTTATTTTGCCATAAAGCAAAAACAGGCTCAGTTGGTTTTAGGTGATAAAGTAGCCAGCTGTCCATCGCGATATTTGTGTAAGCGTCTTGACCTAGATAGTTAATAAATTGCATGTTTATGCATCCCTTCCAAATCCTTGTGCTTATTTTGTCAAACAAGTTTGACAAAATAACACGCACGGTTTAATTATACCCTTTGTGAAACAAAATGTAAAGAGAAATGCTTTACGCTTACAATTACTGTACTATGTGATTTTCACCTCAAAATATTGTGAAATAGATATCATTTGTGATAGATGAAAAAAAGACCAGTCTATTTTGACTGGTCTTGGATTTCTCGACGAATTTCGAGGGCACGTTCCGGAAAATCGGTGATGATTCCAGCTACATGTTGTTGAAAAGCTTGTCGTATTTCTGTTTCTTGATTAACTGTCCAAAGACGAAGGGGTCTTTTTGAACTTTTGAGAAGAAGTGGGTGCTTGAAGGCGTAGGTTCTTCGGGGATGAATTCCTGAAATAAAATCTGTTGAGCTGCCTTTATAATGACTTTTTAGGGTCAAAAGATTTTTTGTCAGATAATTAACTTCAGCCTTTGAATCAAAAGTGTGTATTTTTTTTAATGAATCAAAATTAAACGAACTATAAATATAGCTAAAGGGCCATTTAGTTTCTTTCATTAAGTCTGAGAGTTTTTTTTCAATTCCGGGATAGTCAAATTTATCAGTTTTAATTTCGATATTTAAATAACCAGTAAATGATAGGTCTGTAAGTAATTTTAAAACCTCTGACAAAGTTGGAATTTTTTCGTCAGTAAATTTTGGATTGAACCAAGAACCAGCATCAAATTTCTTTAAATCTACAGCATTCATATTTTTGACAAGACCTTTACCATTTGTTGTCCGGTCAATTTTCTCATCGTGAATAACAATTAATTCATTATCGAGTGATAAGTGGACATCAAGCTCAATTCCGTCAGCATGGACACGAACAGCTTCATGAAAAGCGGCCAATGTATTTTCTGGACAGTTGGATTTAGAACCACGATGAGCAAAAACCAATGTTTTAGAAGTGAGGCTTGGCTTGAATTTCAAATTATTTTTGATCTTATTTCTGTCAAGAAAATTATGAAGTTTAAAAACTATTTTTGTGAAGCCGGACATTAGTCACTTCCTTTCGATTTGAGAATAATTTTTACTGACAAGGCCATAAAAGAAGCACTGATAGGGTCTGTCAGTAAAAATTAAAGATGAGTTTCCTTGTATTCTTCTTCGATTTGGCTGACAAAAAGGTGCATTATTTTATCACGCTTTTCGCCTAGTCTTTTTCCTTCGGTTGTATTTAATAAATCTTTTAACAAAAATAATTTTTCATAAAAATGATTGAGTGTGGAGTTATTTTTTTGACTATGATAGTCTTCTTTAAAATTGTAATCTAAAGGTGGCAGATTTGGGTCATAAAAGACTCGATTTTTTGCCCAACCATATTCAAGTGTCCTTACAATTCCCCAAGCTCCCATTGCATCAAGGCGGTCAGCATCTTGCACAATTTGTCCATTCAAAGAGAGTGTTTTTCTCTCAATTAAATTACTTGAAAAACTCATGTTGTCAATAATCATAAAAAGTTCATCAATGAGCTTTTTATCAATTTTAAGCTCATTTAAAAATTGCGCAAGTTTAACTTTTTGTTTAGGAACATCATCTGTTAATTTTTCATCATAAGTATCATGTAAATAACAAGTTGCTAGAACAAGTTCTTGATTTGCTGACGGCTCTGTCAGTAAAATTTTTTGAGCAAGAGCAACGACCCGTTCAATATGGTCAAAGCCATGTCCATCATTATTTTTATCATGAATTTCTTGAGCAAATCTTTTAATTTTCTTTAAATCAATCAAGTTAAATCTCCAAAATAAATAACTTGAGTTTACACCAGTGTCAACTAAAACCAAATAGTGTAAACTGGTAAATCCTCAAGATTAGTAAGGCTAAGGAAGTAAAATTTGAAAATGAATTATTTGAAATAGTTAATTCCCATAGCAGACTTGACTTCATCAAGAGTTTGACTGGCTACAGCTTGGGCCTTAAGTGAGCCTGCTTTAAGCATATCGTAAACGTAGTCCATATTTTGTGCAAACTCAATACGACGTTCACGGATTGGTGAAAGTTCGCGGTCAAGAACATCAAGAAGGAAACGTTTTGTTTTCACATCACCAAGACCACCCGCTTGATATTGGGCTTTCATTTCAGAAATTTGCTCTGCATCTTCAGCTTTACCAAAAACGTCAAGATAATGGAAAACCATGTTTCCTTCAATTTTACCAGGATCTTCAACTTTGATATGGTCAGGGTCAGTATACATTGACATCACTTTTTTCTTGAGTGTGTCCATGTCATCAGCAAGGAAAATTCCGTTTCCAAGAGATTTAGACATTTTGGCATTTCCGTCAAGTCCAGGTAAACGACCAGCAGCTTCATTTTCAGGGTAAATTCCTTCTGGTTCAACTAAAACATCTGTGTGATAAGCATTATTAAATGAGCGAACAATTTCTCGTGTTTGTTCAATCATTGGTTTTTGATCATTTCCGACTGGAACATGAGTGGCTTTAAAAGCAGTAATATCAGCAGCTTGAGAAACTGGATACACTAAAAAGCCGGCAGGGATTGATTCACCAAAAGCTTTTTGTGCAATCTCTGTTTTTACAGTAGGATTGCGTTCAAGGCGGGCAAGTGAAACTAAATTCATATAATACATTGAAAGTTCAGCCAGTTCAGGAATTTGACTTTGAATGAAAATGGTTGATTTTTCAGGGTCAAGTCCTGCTGCTAAGTAGTCAAGGGCAACATCACCGACAGATTGACGAATGAGTTCAGGTTCTTTTGCATGGTCAGTTAAAGCTTGTTGGTCAGCTAAAAAGACAAACATATTGTATTTATCTTCATTTTGCATTTTGACACGATTTTGCAAAGAGCCTACATAGTGGCCGATGTGAAGTTTTCCTGTTGGACGGTCTCCAGTTAAAATAGTTGGTTTTGTCATTTTGTTCTCCTTATGTGTGTTTGGATTAGATTGATTATTGAAGAGTGTAAACTGGTTTACACTAAATAAAAAATAAAAAAAGCACCCATAGAACTATAAAAAGTCCTACGGGCGCTTTGAGCGCGGTGCCACCGTAAATTTAAAATCAAATGATTTTCTTAGAACTTGTCAAAAAACAAGTTGCTCTGTAACGGAAGCGGCCGTGATTCTTTATTTTTTTAAATCAAATTTATTAGTTAATCACAAGCCCATTCACTTTGCTGAAAACGTTGGTTTGCACAACCACCAACTTCCTAAAGATTTCAAAATCAAAGTTACTTTCTTGTTGTTTTAAATTTTACACTTTTTGTAATGAACTGTCAAACTTTAAAAAGTAGAAAATCAATTTGCTTGAATTCACAATTGCAAAAAGATATACTCAAATTACAAGAGAGAATTACAAATACAACTTAAGTATTCAATTCATAAAGCAATTGCACAGTTCTATTAAGGAGGAAAAAAATGAAAAATATCTCTACTGCATCAGCACATTGGGAGGACACTTTAGAAAATGGTTTTGGCACAATTTCTGCTGAAAGTTCTCAAATTTTTACAGAAACTCCCTATAATTTCAAAGCACGTTCAGAAAGTCAAGCTCATATTACCACACCAGAAGAACTTTTGGGAGCTGCTCATGCAGCCTGTTTTAGTATGGCATTCTCAATGGTTTTAGGACAAAAAGGCTTAGTAGCAACTTCTATTGACACAACGGCAGATGTTACTTTTGAAGCAACAGCAGATGGTCCAGCGATTACAAAAATTAAATTGACTAATCGTTCAGTGGTACCAGGACTTTCTGAAGCTGATTTTCAAGAAATTGCCAAAGTAGTAAAGGAAAGCTGTCCAGTATCTAAGGCTCTGTCAGGAGTTGATATTGAACTTGAAGCGACTTTAGGCTAGTCTATTTTATAGAATAAATGAAAAACTAAGTTATCAATGAATAGCTTAGTTTTTTGCATAAACTGGTGAAATAATGACTAAAAATGAGGCCTTTCTGATATAATTTAACTAACAATAAATTTAACAAAGTCTTAACTTAATTAAAATAAGTGAGGTTTCAATGAAAGAAAATAAATTATTATCACCGGCAGCCATTTTTCTGTTGGGTGTGAATTCCATTATTGGTTCAGGAATTTTCTTACTTTCTGGCAAAATTTATGAAGATGCAGGAATTTGGAGTTTACTGGCTATTTTATGTGCTGGTTTATCGATTTTTGTGATTGCTTTTGCTTATGCCAACATGAGTAAGATTTATTCAAAAAATGGTGGAGCTTTTGTTTATGCTAAAGAAACTTTTGGGCGTTTTCCAGGCTTTATTGTGGGAATGGTGACATGGTTGCTAGGTACAGTGACACTAGCTACAGAGGTTTCGGTTTTACTGACAGCAATGAAAATGATTCTTCCAAATCTTAATAGTCGGTTAATTGGCATCATTATTATTTTAGCCCTAGGAATCATCTCCTATTTTGGGAGTTCAATTATTGCTGGTTTAGACAATCTGACTTCTTTTGTGAAAATTGTCTTAGTTCTTGTTTTTATTTTTACTTGTCTATGGTTGGTACGTGGTCTTAATTTTTCAAGTCCAAATTTACTGACAGCTTCGTCAGCAAATTTAGGTGGCTTTAAAGGATTTCTGTCAGCTTACGGTACTGTGTTCTTTTTCTTCACCGGCTTTTCATTTCTACCGGTGAATGCTGAAAAAATGAAAAATCCAGCAAAAAATTTACCAAAAATGATGTCCCTTGTCATGTTAACCTGTTTGGCTGTTTATCTGATTATTCAAACCATTACCATTGGGGCATTGGGGCCAGAACTGACTAAAACACTTGTGCCTGCGGCAACAGCTTTTAGTAAAATCGTGGGTAGCATTGGAATTCCGCTCTTTGTTGTCGGAATATGTTTTTCAATTTTTGGTGTTATTGTTGCGACCACTTTTAATACACCAACAATTTTAGCCAGTTTGGCTCAGGCTCATGAAGATGTGCCTATGTTTGTTTCTAAAAATAATCGCTTTGGAACCCCCACTTGGGCAATTATTTTGACGACAGTTTGTGGAATAGCTCTCTTTTTGAGTGGAAATTATGTTTTTCTGAGTGGCCTGACTGTCTTTATGAGTTTTGTTCAATATTTATCAACTGGACTTGCTAACATTAAGAAAAAATTCCTTTTGATTGGAATTGGTTCGGTTCTCTTTTCATTGGTTTTACTGACAAGCTTTACTTTATCCGTCCTAATTTTAGGTTTAGGAATCTTGATATTACTTGTTATGATTTATTTTGTCGTTAAATTAGATGATGATGAACGTGAAAAATGGCTCAAAGAACACCAAGAAAAGTCAAAAGGAGCAGATGTCAATACTGTTAAACGTTTGTAAGTAATTTTTAGATATTTTATTTTACTGAAGAAAGCTGTCAGTAAAATAAGGAGAAAAATATGACAAAAAAAGAATATACATTTTGGTTGTTGAGCAGTATTTTTTTAATAATTGGTCTAATTTTGCAATTCATCCCCAGTCATTCAATACAAAATGCTAGTTTTACTGCTTTAATAATTGGACTAGTTTTAGTTTTTTTCATTAAGGACAAAAATGAATCGAGAAAACCATTACCCGAAAAGTTTTATCAGAAAAAAGTTTTTTGGGCTTGGATTTTTATTCCACTCTTTGTAATTTTGTTTATTTATTCTATTTTTTTGAAAAAAGAGTCTCCTTATAATTTTATGATGATAATTTTAGTTGTTGATATGATTATCTTTAACTATTTCGGTACGAAGTATAAATGGTAGATAAAAAAATACTGACAGCTCAATTCTGTCAGTAAAAAAACTCGGTTTCTCGAGTTTTTTATTTGTCCATTTTTTCAAAATGTTCGACTAATTTACCAGAAACATCTGATTCCAACATTTTATGAATTTGTTTCAAGGCAGAGGCAATCGCCAATTCACTTGAATTTCCGTGAGCTTTAACAACAGGTGCTTTAAGACCAACAAAAGCAGCTCCACCAGCTCCATCTGTACTCATCAAATCTTTAAGTACAGACAAAGGTTTTTTAATTAGAGCCCCACCAATTTTAGTGGTGACACTACCAGCCATGATGGCTGATTTTATTTCTTTCATGAGAACAGTTGCTGTTCCTTCAATCGCTTTTAAAATGGCGTTTCCCGTGAAACCATCGGTTACTACAACATCAGCCCCACCTGAAAGTAAATCACGAGATTCAATATTTCCGATGAAGTTGATTTCAGACATAGCTGACAAAATTTCATGCGCTTCTTTGACAGTTGGCGAACCTTTAGATTCTTCGGCACCATTAGAAATCAAAGCAACACGTGGTTTATTGATGCCGCGAACATTTTCAGCGTAATATGAACCCAAAATGGCAAAATCAACTAAGTGGTGGGCCGTATTTTCAGTATTTGCTCCCAAATCAAGCATATCAAAACCGCGACCATCAGCTGTCGGTAAGGTTGACATCAAGGCTGGACGTGACACTTGCTTAATTCTCTTAACCAAAAGTAAGCCGGCGGTTAAAAGTGCACCAGTTGAGCCGGCAGACAAGACTGCATCAGCCTCTCCTTTTTTCACAGCAGTCACAGCTCGGACAAGTGAGCTGTCTTTTTTTGATTTAATGGCAGCAACTGGATCATCATGAAAATCAATGATTTCAGTTGTTTCAACAATCTCAATATTTGTTTCATCGTCTAAAAATTGACGAATTTTTGCCCCATCTCCGTAGAGTTGGAAGGTAACATCAGAAAGTTCTTTCTTTGCCAAGTTTACACCTTTGACAATATTTTCGGGAGCAAAATCTCCTCCCATTGCATCAATTGCAATTTTCATATTTTTATTTTCTCCAAATCAAATAATCTCTCATTAAAATTATAACAAAAAAAGTGACCAGATAGTCACTTTTTTTCACAATAGGAAATCTATTGAATAAAATTATTCTTCATTTAAAATATTTTCAATCTCAACCAGTACAGCATCTTCGTCATTAGAAAGAATGACTTTATCAGCTAGTTCAAGAATTTCAGGCGCTGCGTTACTGACAGCAAAAGAAGAACCAGCGTATTCAAACATTTCCAAATCATTCATTTGGTCACCAAAAACAGCTAAATTTTCAGGGAGCCAGTTAAAATGTGCTAACAAATGTGCCAAACCAGAAGCTTTAGAAATACCATTTGGCACGATGTCAATACTAGTAAAACCAGTTGTTGTTGCCCTTACGAAAGAGAGTCTGTCTGTAATCCATTGCTCACAGTCAAGGACGTGGTCTTCGGGGAAGTTGGTTGTAACCTTGAGCAATTTGTCATCAATTTCATCTAAGCGATGGTAAAGTTGACAGTTAGGGTAATAAAGTTTTGCATGAGTAAGGTATTCTTTAGAAATACCTTCAGGATAATAAGCACCTTTAAGGCCAGAAATTAAATAGTCATTTTTGGGACTAAACGGCATCTCTTGCAAGTCATCAATTAATTCTTGAGTTTGAGCAACAGTCAAATCTTTTGCAAAGAGAATTTCTCCTTTATAAGCAACAACTCCACCATTCTCAGCAACAAAAGCCATTTGATCTTTATATTCTGAAAAAACCTCAATCAAACCAAGTAAAGAACGTCCAGAAGAAGCAGCAAAAAGAAGATTTCTATCTTGAATTTTTTTAATTACTTCAGCGAGTTTTTTGTGATTATACGAATGGTCATTGTGCAGAAAAGTTCCGTCCATATCTGTCGCAAAAAGTTTTAAATTTTGATTCATGACTTCTCCCCCAGTCCACTGTTAGCGCTAACAGTGGATGAAAATGAATTCTGTCAGTAAATTTTACTGACAGAACTGTAAACTTGGTTTACACAACAGTGTAAACGAACTAAATAATAATAAATTTAATCGGCCCAGAGTGCTTTTACTTTTTCTTGTACTTCTGCATTATCTAAGAAATCATCATAAGTTTCACCAATACGGTCAATGACACCAGATTTACCAAGAACAACAATGTGATTGGCAATAGTATTAATGAATTCATGGTCATGTGAAGCAAAGAGGATTGAGCCTTTAAATGATTTCAAACCATCATTAAGTGCAGAAATAGATTCCAAATCCAAGTGATTAGTTGGGTCATCAAGAACAAGCACATTAGCTCGTTGAAGCATCATTTTAGAAAGCATGACACGAACTTTTTCTCCCCCTGAGAGGACATTGACAGCTTTTAAAGATTCTTCACCTTTGAAAAGCATACGTCCAAGGAAACCGCGAAGGTAAGTATTATCGTCTTCCTCTTTTGTCAATACAAATTGACGCAACCAGTCAAGAATAGAGTCACTTGTATCAAAATCTTTGGTATTATCTTTTGGAAGATATGAACGAGAAGATGTAACTCCCCATTTAATATCACCAGTTACGGTCCAATTATCTTCTACATCATCCATTAAAGCACGAAGTAACGTTGTTTGTTGAATATCGTTTTGACCAATGAATACGGTCTTATCACCAGGATTTAAGATGAATGAAGTATTTTCGATAATCATTTCTCCTTCAATCGCAACTGAAAGATTTTCTACACGAAGTAAATCATTACCGATTTCGCGTTCTTGTTCAAAACCAACGAATGGATATTTGCGTGATGAAGGAACGAATTCTTCAACTTCAATTTTATCAAGCATTTTCTTACGTGATGTTGCTTGTTTTGATTTAGACGCATTAGCAGAGAAACGAGCGATAAACTCTTTCAACTCGGCAATTTTCTCTTCAGCTTTACGGTTTTGGTCACCTTGCAAGCGAAGAGCAAGTTCAGAAGACTCTTTCCAGAAATCATAGTTCCCTGGGTAAAGTTTGATTTTACCATAGTCAAGGTCTGCCATGTAAGTACAAACATTGTTCAAGAAGTGGCGGTCATGGGAAACAACGATAACGGTATTTTCAAAATTAATCAAAAATTCTTCAAGCCAAGCTATTGCTTGAATATCAAGTCCATTGGTCGGTTCGTCAAGAAGAAGAACATCAGGTTTACCAAAAAGTGCTTTAGCAAGAAGGACTTTAACGTGTTCGCCAGAAGTCAAATTGGCCATCAAATCTGTATGTTGTTCAGCTTTAATTCCGAGGTTTTGCAAAAGACGAGCAGCGTCAGCTTCGGCTTCATAACCACCCATTTCGCCAAATTCTGCCTCAAGTTCGGCAGCTTTCATGAAGTCATCATCTGTCGCATCAGGATTCATGTAAATGGCATTTTTTTCTTGATTAATGGCGAAAAGTTTTTCATTCCCCATCATCACGACATCAAGTGGTGTTTGGTCTTCGTAATCGTAATGATTTTGACGAAGAACAGACATGCGTTCGTTTGGCCCCATTGAGATGTGACCTGTTGTTGGTTGGATTTCACCGTCCAAGATTTTCAAGAAAGTTGATTTACCAGCCCCATTGGCACCGATTAAACCGTAACAGTTTCCCGGTGTAAACTTGATGTTTACTTCGTCAAAAAGCTTGCGGTCAGAGAATTGTAATGAAATATCAGATACTGTAAGCATGTATTTTCCTTTTTTATTGATGAGAAAAATTCTCAAATATTTTTCGATAAAGTAGTTTGACTACTTTTGTGCTAAAAAATAAGCATTCTGCCCTTATTTTATCATAAATCTTGGACTTTATAAAGCCCACTTTTTTATAAATCTTGACAAGTTTTTCATTCATGTTCTTACAAAAAGACGAAGTTTAGTTTCAATTTAGCGTAATTTTAGCATTACTTAAGTCAGGGTGACTATAATATATTTATTCCAATAAAATTTTTCATAAAGTTTACTCCTAAACAAAAGAATGAGCGGCTGGTTACCGCTCATTTTTTTATTTATCGCTATTTTTAATGAATAAAATAATTGAAATAGCTAAAGCCACAAAACCAATTCCATTAAATTCGATAAATGTTATGAAAACATTTGAAGAATATCCCAACTGATTAAAGATAAGCACGGCAGGAATTCCTATCCCCAAATAAATAATGTTAGGACTAAAAAATTAAGGCTCCTATAAATAGTTTTTATTCATATTTTATCCTTCTCCTAACTTTCTTTGGCATCTACAGAAATATTTACAACATAAATAAACAGTAGAATTGAAAATAGACTACCTAATAGACTTGTTAATAAATCCCAATCCTAACGTTCGCCAAACTTCCATAAATGTTTCTGGGATAAGGCTGTTTTTTATGAAACACCAACAAATATTCTTCCTAAAACAACTTCTAATTTCTAAAAAATATTTGAGTAAGTTTAAAAAGCTAAAGCCAATATTGCTCCAAGAGTATTTAAAATTAAATCATTGATATCAAAAAGTCGATTCCTACTTTTTGAAATTAGGACAAAGGCAATCCTTTTTGTTCGCGGATTAACCTAAAGTTTTTTCCGTAACCTGTATATGACATTGTTTCTCCTTAGATAAGTAAAATGTGTTAGTAGGATTGTACAGTTTTAAATCAATGCTAGAAGCCACAAAGATAATTTTTTTGTATGTTTAGCATACAAGTATAAATCAAGTTTCATTTTAGCCTAGTTTTAGTAAAACTTAAGTCAAGTTGACTATAATATATTTATTCCAATAAAATTTTTCATAAAGTTTACTCCTAAACAAAAGAATGAGCGGCTGGTTACCGCTCATTTTTTTATATTTTTTCTAATGCTTGCTCTAAATCAGCAATCAAGTCAGTTACATCTTCAATACCAACCGATAATCGAATGGTTCCTTTGGAAATCCCTGCACTAGCAAGTTCTTCGGCATTCAGCTGCTGGTGAGTGGTCGAAGCAGGATGAATGGCCAATGATTTGGTATCTCCAACGTTGGCTAGAAGTGAGAAAATTTCAAGATGATCAATCAAATCACGCGCTTTTTTCTCATCTTTGTCTTTGAGTTCAAAGGTAAAGATAGATCCAGCATCTTTTGGATAATATTTCTGATAGAGCGCATGATAGGAATTACTTTCAAGCAGAGGATGGTTAACAAGTTCCACCTTAGGATGATTGTCTAAAAATTCTACAATCTTTTTAGTATTGGAGATGTGACGTTCTACCCGGAGTGAGAGTGTTTCTAGCCCCTGTAAGAAAAGCCAAGAATGAAAAGGTGATAAAGCCGCACCCGTATCACGTAATAAAATAGCTCTAACCCGAGTCACAAAAGCAATTTCACCCAATTCGGCAAATTTAATCCCATTGTAGCTTTCATCAGCTTGTGTAAAATCAGGAAAATTACCATTTGCCCAATCAAAGTTTCCGCCATCAACGATGACTCCACCAATAGAAGTACCATGACCGCCAATGAATTTCGTTGCTGAATGAACAATTACATTAGCACCATGTTCAAATGGTTTAAAGGTCACAGGGGTAGTAAACGTTGCATCAACAATAACGGGAATTCCATGTTTTTTAGCAATTTGACCAATGGCATCATAATCAATCACATTATTTCCCGGATTGCCCAAAGTTTCATAATAAATAGCTTTGGTTTTTTCATCAATCGCCTCTTCAAAATTCTTCGGGTCATCTGGATTGACAAATTTAGTTGTAATTCCATATTTTGGTAAAGTCCCAGAAAAAAGGTGATAGGTTCCACCATAAAGGGTACTTGCGGAAACAATATTATCACCGACTGTAGCGATATTCAAGATGGCATAGGTAATAGCGGCTGAGCCAGAACCAACACCAAGGGCTGCACTTCCACCTTCAAGAGCTGCGATGCGTGCTTCAAAAACATCGTTGGTTGGATTTCCTAAACGTGAATAAATAGCTCCAGGATCTTGTAAAGCAAAACGAGCTTCGGCATGGTCTGAATTGTTAAAAACGAAAGAAGTTGTTTGATAGAGCGGAACGGCGCGTGAACCCGTGACAGGATCAGGGACTTGTCCTGCATGGACTTGCAAAGTGTCGAATTTATAATTGTGATTAGTCATAGTTTTTTTTCTCCTATTTTTGAAAATTTTAGTTAGTATAAAAAATAGTCGTTAATCACATTCGTTGATTATTTGTCAGCAATTCTTGAACCATAGCTTTCTCCTTTAGCTATAAAACTTATTATAATTATAAGAAATTCAGAAAATTCTATCGATATGATTTTTTAATGGAGCTGATAGAACTTTTAAAAGTAGAAATAAAAAAATACAACTCAAGGTTGTATTTTTATTGATTGTGCTTTTCAAAGTAACGCATTGTAATAAGAAGAGCTTTACGAAAGATTTTTGGATGTTTACGAGCAACATTTACCATGAATTTATCACCGAAAGAGTGGAGGTAGCGAAGGCTCGGTTTAATCTCCGTCGCAGCTTTATAAAAAACTTCAGCTAAATCAGAAGCTTTAGCACTATTTTTCATAAAACGGTCAAGTCCTGAAGCAACAGAATTTACCAAAGGTTGGTAAGCAGAGTTTGAACTCATATTCTTTTTAGAATTTTCTAGGGCAATATTTCCCCAGCTTGACTGAGTTCCACCAGGTTGAACACAAACTGAACGGATACCAAATTGGGCAACTTCGAGGTCCAAAACGTCAGACCATTGTTGAAGGGCGGCTTTTGTAGCATGATAATAAGCACCAAGTGGCATATAGACATCTCCACCAATTGATGAAATATTAACAATTCGTCCATAATTTTGAGCTCTCATTGTTGGTAAGACAAGTTGAGTTAATTCAACCGCACCAAAGAAGTTGGTTTCAAACTGATTGCGAATTTTATCCATTGGGATTTCTTCGGCTGGTCCGTATTCGCCATAACCTGCATTATTGATGAGGACGTCAATATGACCTGCCTCATCTAAAATTTTTTTCACAAAAGCTTGGTTTGATTCAGAGCTAGTAACATCCAGTTTTAGTGCTTTGATGTTGTTTTCATATTGTGGAATTTTTTCAACGCGGCGTGCCCCAGCGTATACTTTCCAACCCCGTTTGGCAAAAAGTTCTGCTGCCTCAAATCCCATTCCATTTGAAGCACCTGTGATTGCAACAATTTTTTGTGTCATCTCTTTAGAGTCCTTTCAATTTGTCTGTATCTTGTTTTCATGATTTTAAAAGTAATTATACCACTTTAGTAAATCAAAGGCTAAAAAAACTTCCGCGGAGTAAACGGAAGTTTTAGGAGTATTTATGAAAAAAGTTTATTTAGGAGTATGGAAACTATTATACGTTATAATGCTGAAATGAAACTTAAATGAAAAAGAAAATGTTTTTGTATTTTTAGAATCCCTTTTCTATAAATCAATTCTAACTATAAGGACCTGATGATTGAGTGATAATGCTAGTTTGAAGCATTCTTAGTAAGAAAGTGATTTTTTATAAATGGTTTATAGAATAAATTGTACAGCGTTTAATTGGACTTGCTCTCTGAAATAACGTAAAATTGTAGTGAGGAGGACGGTTACAATGAGTAAAAATTATAAAAAAATCCTAGTCGCAATTGATGGATCTGAGCAGGCAGAAGAAGCGTTAAAAGAAGCTATTGTCCTTGCTAAAAGAGACAACTCACAATTATTCGTTTTACATGCGACGGATAAAAACAGTATTTATGCAGCTGGTAACCCAGTTCCTGTGGTTCCTGCACCAGCTATTCCAGTAGTTCCAGCAGTTCCCGTACTTGAAGAAAGTGCAGATAATGAAGCTAAAGAAGTTTTAGACAAAGCTTTGGCAATTATCAATAATGAAGTGAAGTTTGAAGAAATTCGAGTTGATGGTTCGGCAAAAAATGAAATTGTCGATTTCGCTAAAGAACATGAAATTGATATGATTGTGATGGGCTCTTCAGGAAAAGGCGCTCTTGACCGAATGTTGCTTGGCTCTACAGCAGTTTACGTGGTTAAACATGCACCTTGTAGTGTAACAATCATCAAATAAATTAGATAAATTTCAAGAATCGGCAAGCATTTGCCGATTTTTTTTGTATTTTAAAAATAAATTCCTTGACAATGAAATTCTTTTCGTTTACAATTGTAAACATAGAAATGAGAAAGTTGGATTGAACAATGAAAGTTACTTTTAAAACCCTTGATGGACGTACAATGACTAAAGAATTTACTAGTGTAGATGAATTCGTAACACTACAAAATCGTGAAATTCCGGCAATTGATGATTCAGCGAAAGTTCTTGAAGTTGTAATTTCTGGACAAGTTGAAGAATTTAGTGGAAATGTTGCTGATTTGTATTTCAAACTTAGTAAATAAGAATCTGAAATCGTGAATGGAGGAGGAAAGATGACAGATTATGTTTTTAAGGCAGGTCGTAAAGATTTGGCACCTCTTTTGTTATTACATAGCACGGGTGGAGATGAGCATCAATTAGTAGAAATTGCTGAAATGATTGCCCCTTCACATCCTATTTTGTCAATTCGTGGACGTATTAATGAGCAAGGAGTCAATCGTTATTTTAAACTCCGAGGCTTAGGTGGTTTTACTAAAGAAAATTTTGATCTTGAATCTTTAGATGAAGAAACAGACTGGTTGACGGATGAGGTCAGTTTGTTGGCTGAAAAACATGACCTTGACGTCCATAAAATGATAGCTATCGGTTATTCAAATGGTGCAAATGTAGCTTTGAATATGTTTCTTAGAGGAAAAATAAATTTTGATAAAATTATTGCCTTTCATGGGATGCAATTGGAAGACTTTGAACAGACCGTTCAACTTGATGATAAGCATGTCTTTCTAAGCTATGCGCCAAATGATATGATTGTTCCTCAGAAAAACTTTGGTGATTTAAAAGGTGATTTGGAAGATTCAGGCTGTCAGCTTGAAATATATGAAAGTTCACTTGGTCATCAATTGACGCAAGAGGAAGTTTTAGCCGCTAATAAATGGCTTACAGAAACAAAATAATTTTGTATTGAAAAAGTTTCAGTGCAAAGTAACTAAATAGGAGAAAACAAATGGCTGAATTAACAAAAATTGAAACAAAAATACCTGAAAATCTTACTCTTGGTGGTGTTCACCACGTAACAGCAATCACCTCAAGTGCTCAAAAAATCTATGATTTTTTCACAAATATCTTGGGTCTGCGTTTAGCAAAATTAACAGTCAATCAAGATGACTATGAAACTTATCACCTCTTTTTCACAGAAGAAGATGGGCATGGAGCTGATATGACTTTCTTTGATTTCAAAGATATTCCTAAAGGAAATCATGGGGTTAATAATATCGAACGTGCTTCATTCCGTGTACCGACAGATGCATCCTTAGATTATTGGACCCGTCGTTTTGACAATGCCCATGTTAAACATGGCGAAATTTCTAGTAAATTTGGTCAAAAAACCTTAGAGTTCGAAGATTTTGATGGTCAATTATATCAATTGATTTCTGACCAAAATAATAGTGGGGATGATTCAAAAGGACGTTCTTGGCAACTTTCAAATGTTCCACAAGAGCATGGAATTACTGGACTTGGCCCAGTTTTTGTAAAAGTTGAAAATGCTGAAAATCTTCGGACCATTTTGGAAACAGTTTTTGGCTTCCGTTACGCTGGTCAAGAAGATGATTTACATCTTTTTGAAGTGGCGAATGGTGGAAATGGAGCAGCTTTGATTCTTCAAGAAGCTGGTGAAAAAGAAGCTTACGCTTATCAAGGTTATGGTACGATTCATCATTTAGCTCTGGGAACAGCAAATCCTGAAACTTTAAACTATTGGATTGAACGCATTAAGGCTTTCCGTTTGCCACATTCTGGTTTGGTTGATCGTTTCTATTTCTCAAGTGAATATGTCAGAGTAGCACCAGGAGTTCTCTTTGAAATTGCGACTTACACACCAGGGATTGGGGCATTGGACATGGCAAAATCAGGTCTAGGAGCTGTTGATTCTTATGAAGAAGCTTTAATTACTTCTGGTTTCTGGATTGACCAAACTAAGGAAGAATCAGGTTTATCTTTGAGCTTACCTCCTCATTTATTCCCCGGAGATGAAGCTACTAAAGCGAGAACAGCCGCAAGTTTACGTCCATTGGACACTTCAGATGCTCATCGTGACCGCACAAAAGATGAACTATGGACTGTTGAAAAAGTATTGGAACACAAAGCTGGAACTCCGGCTGAAACAGTGCAATAAAGGAGAACTGATGAAATCATATCAAGCAAATGAGCTCGACGAAAAAACAGTCTATAAACTTCTGTCAGGCAGTATTGTTCCACGCCCAATTGCTTGGGTGACCAGTCAAAATCTCGAAGGTCTAGTTAATGTGGCACCCTTTAGTTTTTTCAATGTTGCTTCGTCAAATCCACCACTTTTATCCATTTCGTTTACGGGAAATAAAGATAGTTTGAATAATTTATTGACGACGAAAGAAGCAGTGGTTCACCTTGTGAATGAGGATAATGTGGAGCTAATGAATCAAACGGCAGCACCATTAGCGGAGCATATTAGTGAAGCGGAAGAATTTTCACTTGAACTTGTCCCTTCTCAGAAAGTTCAGGTTCCAAGTTTAAAGGAGTCGAATGTTCGTTTAGAAACTAAATTGTATCATCATTTACCTTTAGGAGAGAGCGGGCATTTAGTTCTTCTTGAAGTTGTCAATTTCTCTTTTGCAGAGGAACTATTGGATGAGGAAAACTTTCATGTCAATCTAAATAAACTCAAACCAGTTGGGCGTTTAGCGGGTGATGATTACAGTACTTTAGGAAATCGATTCAGCCTTTTACGACCTAGATAAATAAAAAAACTTACTGATGATTGGGTCAGTAAGTTTTTGTTTGCTTTCAAAATAAAAAAATAACCCGAAGGTCATTTTTATTATTTAACTTCTTTAAATTTGAGGAAGTTTAGATAAGTTATCAGAACAGTTTTCAAATCATACCATTACAAAAGAAGAATTTGAAAAGCAAGAAAAATGATATTAGAAGTTCTTGAAGAAGCTCCAAATGTGGAAGTCCGTAGGACACGCATTGATTCTTACGGTATTGCCGAAACGAGTAGTGGAAGAAGTTTTACTTTTAAAATAGAATAAAAAGAAACTGCTAATTTGTAAGACTTTTCAATAAAAAATACTGGATATAATGATAAATCCAGTATTTTTTATTTTATTTGGGAAATTTATTTCATGATATTGATAAATCTCATGATTATAGGATAGATGTTAAAATAATTGCTAAGAATATATAATAAGTATTGAGTATAAAAACTATTTAATCTAATAAAAAAATAGTTTATATATATATTTCTGATGTTTGATAAATGTTATTGAAAAAATTAGATATACGTGATACAATTTAATCAAAAATTAATAAAAATTAATATTTTGAAAGTCTCTATGAAATTTAAAAAGAAAAATTATACCTCCCAAGTAGATGAAATGGATTGTGGATGTGCTGCTTTATCAATGATTTTAAAATCCTATGGGACAGAAAAATCGCTTGCCTCTCTTCGTTTACTTGCTGGTACAACAATCGAGGGAACTTCCGCTTTAGGAATAAAAAAAGCAGGAGAAGGTTTAGGTTTTGTAGTTCAAGTACTAAGAGCTGATGCAAGCCTTTTTGAAATGAAGAAAGTCCCTTACCCTTTTATTGCTCATGTCATCAAGAACCAAAAGTATCCACACTACTATGTGATAACTGGCGCAAATAAAAATTCGGTATTCATCGCAGATCCTGACCCAACCGTTAAAATGACAAAACTTTCAAAAGAAGTTTTCTTATCAGAGTGGACAGGCATTAGCTTATTTCTTTCACCTACCCCATCCTATCAGCCCACTAAAGAAAAAACTTCTTCATTATTATCTTTTATCCCAATTATCACCCGTCAAAAGAAAGTCATTCTCAATATTGTAATTGCCTCATTCATTGTAACGTTGATTAATATTCTAGGGTCTTACTACCTCCAGAGCATGATTGATAGTTACATTCCAAATGCCTTAATGGGAACTTTAGGGATTATCTCAGTAGGGCTATTGTTAACTTATATTATCCAACAAGTCTTAGAGTTTGCTAAGGCTTTCTTACTAAACGTTCTTTCTCAAAGATTAGCCATTGATGTCATCCTTTCCTATATTAGACACATTTTCCAACTCCCGATGTCTTTCTTTTCGACTAGAAGAACAGGGGAAATTACCAGTCGGTTTTCCGATGCCAGTTCTATTTTGGATGCTATTGCCTCAACGATTCTTTCGCTCTTTTTAGATTTAACCATTGTTCTTATGACAGGACTGATTTTAGGGCTTCAAAATATGCAACTCTTTCTTCTCGTTCTTTTGGCAATCCCACTTTATATTGTTGTTATTATTATTTTTACTCCGCTTTTTGAAAGACAAAATCATGAAGTTATGCAAACCAATGCCATCTTAAATTCCTCAATTATTGAAGACATTAATGGGATTGAAACCATCAAAGCGCTCGCCAGTGAACAAGAGAGGTATCAAAAAATTGACTACGAATTTGCAAGTTATCTAAAAAAGGCTTTCACTTTACAACAGTCAGAAGCCATTCAGGCGGCAATAAAAACGACAGTACAACTTGTACTAAATGTTCTTATTTTATGGTTTGGTGCAACTTTAGTCATGCATCAAAAAATTACCCTCGGACAACTCATTACTTTTAATGCCTTGCTTTCTTACTTTACAAATCCAATTACTAATATCATTAACCTTCAAACAAAACTACAAAAGGCAAGGGTAGCCAATGAACGATTAAATGAGGTCTATCTTGTACCCAGTGAATTTGAGGAAAAGAAAACAGAACTGTCCCTCTCACATTTTAATTTAAACATGTCTGAGATTTCATATCAATATGGTTTTGGCAGAAAAGTCTTATCTGAGATAAAACTATCTATTAAAGAAAATGAAAAGTTGACCATTGTTGGTATGAGCGGTTCAGGGAAGAGTACTCTTGTTAAATTATTGGTCAACTTCTTTCAACCCACTTCTGGTACCATTACTTTAGGTGGAATTGACCTTCAACAGTTTGATAAACATCAACTTCGACGATTAATCAACTATCTTCCCCAACAACCTTATATTTTCACAGGTTCAATTATGGATAATTTACTTTTAGGCGCTAGTGAAGCTACTTCACAAGAAGAGATTATTAGAGCGGTGGAATTGGCAGAAATCCGTGCAGATATTGAACAAATGCAATTAGGTTATCAAACTGAACTCTCAAGTGATGCAAGTAGTTTATCGGGAGGACAAAAACAGAGAATTGCGCTCGCTCGTGCCCTCCTTTCTCCTGCCAAAATACTCATCTTAGACGAAGCCACCAGTAATCTTGATATGATTACTGAAAAGAAAATATTAAAGAATTTGTTGGCACTAGATAAGACAATTATTTTCATTGCTCACCGCCTCTCTGTAGCGGAAATGAGCCATCGTATCATTGTCATTGAACAAGGAAAAGTGATAGAAAGTGGTTCACATTCAGAACTGCTTGCTCAAAATGGCTTTTACGCACAACTTTACCATAACTAAGTCAGGAGAAAAAGATGTTTGATAAAAAATTACTGGAAAGTTCAGAGCTTTATGATAAACGCTATCGAAATTTCTCAACCTTAATTATTCTTCCACTTTTTATCCTTCTTGTTGGGGGGGTAATTTTTACTTTCTTTGCACATAAGGAGTTGACCGTCATCAGTACAGGAAGTATTGAACCTACAAAAATAGTTGCTAAAATTCAATCAACGAATGCCAATCCAATCATTGAAAACAACCTCAAAGAAGGCAAAGTAGTTAAAGAAAATAGCCTACTTCTTAAATATAATGGCACACCAGAACAGACCCAACTCAGTGAGCTACTGACTCAAAAGAAACAAGTTCTAGACAAAAAAGCACAGCTTGACCTCCTTCAAAAGAGTTTAACCAACGAAAAAAATGAGTTTCCCACTACCGATAGTTTTGGCTATGAGAAAAGTTTTGAAAATTATGAATCACAAGTAAAAAGTCTTGAAGCAACCATTCAAAAATCGAATCAAGCGGTAGAAGACCAAAATAAAAGTACCGAGAGTCAAAAGCAAGCTATTCAAAATCAGGTGGCAACACTCCAGCAAGCTATTCAGAATTACTCGGAAATCGAAAATGCGGTATCGAGTGGTGGTGGAGTTTCACAAGATAATCCCTACCTCTCTCAATATAACAGTTACCAAGCCCAACAAGCGACTTTAGAGGCCGATTTAAAAAATCAAAAAAATCCAGATGAAACTGCTAAGCAAGCGGCTAAAAGTCAAGAGGAGTCTTTAAAAAGTCAATTTTTATCAGGTTTAGCTTCGAGTAAAGACAGCTTAAAAAGCCAAATTCAATCCTTTAATGTTCAAGAAAGTAGCTTAACAGGAAGTAACGCTTATGATAATAGCCAATCTAGTCAAATCTTAACTTTAAAAAGCCAGGCACTTTCAGCTTCAAATAAAGAAATGACAGACCTAAATAGTACCCTTACTGATTTAGAAACAAAAATTAGCTTGCAAAAACAAGATGACCAATACAGTCAAGTTTTTGCGGAACAGGCTGGAGTCCTGCATGTTCTTCCAGATATTTTAGGAATGAAAAAGATTCCAATTGGAACACCTATCGCAGAAATTTATCCTTCTCTGAAGTCTGAAACCAAAGTAAACCTTACAAGTTATATTCCAAGCACGCAAATTTCTGGAATGAAAGTCGGTCAAAAAGTTAGATTTACAGTACAGCAAAATTTACCTAAACCAGAGATATTAACTGGTATCATTAAACAAATTGATAGCGCCCCAACCGCCTTTAAAGAGGGAAATGCTTATAAAGTTTCTGCGACAACCGCTATCAATGCAAAAGACCTCCCAAATATAAGGTATGGCTTGCAAGGAAAAACGGTGACCATTATTGGAAAGAAAACTTATTTCAATTACTTTTTAGATAAAATTATGGGGAGGACTTCATAATTTAAGGGCTTCATTTGTAATTGTGCGAAAATTCTTGCATTTATGTTTTTTTCGGAGTATACTGACATTATTAAAATATAAGGAGATTTACAAATGAAAAATCAATTGAATTTTGAAGTTGTTTCAGACGAAGAATTGCTCACTACAAGTGGGGGGCAAAATTCTCAACAAGGAGAAGGTGGTGGCTACGGTTCTTCAAATGACACATGGGGCGGTTAGAATCTACCTTGGTCTTCTTTTAATGGTAAATAATTACTATTAGCAATAAAGATAGAAAAACTCCATTTTTATTTCTAAATGGAGCTTTTCTATTAAATCATCTTAAATAATTGACTTTCGAGATTTATAATTGCAAATTCAGTTGTGTTGTAGTGTTTAAAAATATCTTAATTTTTTAAAATTTTAGTAAAATAATAGTTTGTGTGAAACTATCAAAAATACATGAAAGGATGGCAGAAACATGCTCCTATATCTTAGTAACCTAAAACGTTGGTCACTGCTTATCTATTCAATATTCTCTGCCATTGTTACAGTAATTTATATCATGTTTAATTCTACTTTTTATAAATTAGATTTGGTTAGATATAGTAATGATATTGATTATTATAATAAGATGAGCGCAATTTTACCAAAAGGTTTACTTCAACTTAATGGTAATTTCTCTCAACTAGATTCACCTTTATTAATTATCGTCTATCTACTAGGAATTTTGATTTGTTTGATTTTCTTAATATTGAATTGGAATCCTTACTATAAAAGAACTTATACACCATTAATATCTATGTTAGGATTTTTGCTTCCTCTGTTAATTCGCAATGGAGAAAATATTATATGGATGTTATTACTGGGGTTAATAATTGCATTTATTGGTAGTATTTTTTATGTTTTTGCAGTTGGTAAAACATATAAATGAATAATTTTTTAATGTCCATAATTTAAAAAGGAGAACTTTTGAAATTCATTTTCTCGAAATCTATAATTATTGCTACTGCCTTTTTTCTATTTATTTTATCTCAGCTTCCGGCAGTATTTTTAAACTTTCTAAACTCTAATGGGGATACATATGGAATAGCCTATAAAAATACTCCTCCTTTCATTATTTTAACATTAGTTGTTGTGACAATTTGTATTTTTATTGGGATAAAGTGTGGTTTTTATAAAAATTATCGCAAAAGTTTAGAATGGAAGAATATTCTCCTTATTTTTTCTTTATTAATTATTACTTTTTTTATTCAAAAATTTGTTGTTCAATTTATTACTAGTCATAATTTATATAATGTTTCACACCAAATCACTAATCAAATGAAGGTTGAAAATATATTAAGTTCTTTACTCTTTCCAGGACAATTTGTAGCTGTTTCGATTTTAGCTCCAATTCTTGAAGAGAGTATTTATCGTGCTTGTTTTTATAAATTATTTGGCTATTATCGTTGGACTTTTTTTCTATCTTGTTTCTTTTTTTCTTATGTTCATTCAGGGTTTAGTTGGGATATTTTAGGATATTTACCCTTAAGTATTGCTCTAACATACGTTTATCATCGTAGACAAGTCCTAACCGACTCTATTCTACTTCATGCGCTTTTTAATACATTGTTATTTGTTTTCTGAAGTATTTGCTCAAATGGGCTTTATGTACAACGTTGTCACAACGAAAACAGGATAAAATAGAAAAAAAGGAATCGATAAAAAAACACCTTATTAGGTGTTTTTTTATTTATATACCCAAACATTTGCATTAGGAAAATCAGATTTTATTGTTTCTAAAGTTATGCTTACAGGTAATGATAATATAATATCATCTCCTGAACCATCGTTACGTTTGGCTTTTTTATAAAGTTCGCTTTGCGTAACCCATTCAACTTCTTTCGATAATTCTAATTTTGCATTTTCCCAGTAGGAATCCTCTACACGATGTTTATCTAATATCATCGTTTGCCAATTCATTGTGCCCATATTTTTGGATGGAGACAGAGATGTCACAAAATATTTCACATTATCTCCTTATCTTCCTGGTTTCATACCAGGTCCTCCAACCCAAGATCCTCCACCTGGCACATATGGAACATATCCACTTGTTTGTTTTTTACCTTGAACCCAGGCTGGTGTACTTTGGAAATTGCTAATCACCCCATCAATAGCTTGCCACCAAGACATTCCTGCGTTAGTTTCTTGGAGTTCTTTGTCAGATAATGTTTTATATGTTTTGTAAATACTTCCATTATATTCTTTTTTTTTTTTTTATTTTCAAGAATATATTACGGGTTTCTATTGACTACCTGAATTTTTTAAAGTACAAAAGTTACTTTGAAACAAACTCGTTTTTCATTACGCTCGTGTAACAGAACCTTTTTATATCTTAAGCATGAAGTGGACACCAGGGTATACTCTAGTGGCGCAAATCAATTTTGTCTTATAATAAGTTTTAAAAGACAACAACTATGCTGTGCATTGACAATTTTAAAATGATAGTGTAAAAAACAAAAAGGGGACTTATGAAATTGACGGGTATATTTCTTTTATTTTTAATTTTTAAATCTTTTCCTACTATCTTTAAAGAGGAAAATGCTTATAAAGTTTCTGCGACAACCGCTATCAATGCAAAAGACCTCCCAAATATAAGGTATGGCTTGCAAGGAAAAACGGTGACCATTATTGGAAAGAAAACTTATTTCAATTACTTTTTAGATAAAATTATGGGGAGGACTTCATAATTTAAGGGCTTCATTTGTAATTGTGCGAAAATTCTTGCATTTATGTTTTTTTCGGAGTATACTGACATTATTAAAATATAAGGAGATTTACAAATGAAAAATCAATTGAATTTTGAAGTTGTTTCAGACGAAGAACTTATGATAATTAATGGTGGTCAAAACATGAGTATGACTGATGGTGGATTTGAATGGGTTTATGCTGGTGGGAAACCATGGTTTCGTATCGTATAAAATAGGTTAGTTAAATGATGGATGATTCGTTTAAAAATTATTGGATGAATAAACTAAAATATTTTAGTTTATTCATTTTATTATTTGCTATTTATTGGTTTCCTGACGTTATTCTTGGTTATCCAGAAATATATTTAAAATCTCTAGTAGGATATGACCGACAAGCTACGGCTACTTGGATTTTTTTAGGAAATATGGCAATTTCTCTTTTTTTAGGAATTTTAATTTGTTATAAATTAGGTTATTATAAAAATACACTATCTATTTTTAAAATAAAAAATATTTTATTTCTACTGTTTACAACAATTGTTTTATTTATTATTTATTTTTTTACCTTTACCTACTATAATTCTCATTTTATAACACCTGGTATTGCTAAAGAACAGGCAGCTTATTCAAGGCAGATTGTATTTCCTTTTGTTCAATTTATTAGTTTTGCTATTTGTGCACCAATTTTTGAAGAAGCAGCTTTTCGAACAACAATTTACCGTTTCTTTAAAAATGATAAAATTGCATTTATTGTTTCAAGTATTAGTTTTGCTTGGATGCATACGGGAGCAAATCCAATACTTATCGTTTACTTACCAATGTCAGTAGTATTAACATTGATTTATCATCGGAGAAGAGTATTAGGAGAAAGTATATTAGTTCATTGTTTAATGAATGCTTTATTACCAACAATTATTGTTCTTCTTCAAACGATCACGGGACTATACTATTTATAAATATCTATCTTGATAAAATTATAGGGGAAGTGTCTAATTATTATTAAGCATAGAAGTGGAATGTGGTGGGTGGGGACCATCCTTTGACACATGGAGTGGCCTCAATCTTCCTTGACTTCTTGCAATTCTTTGGATAGCTAATTATTTTTTATCAAAAAAATTGAAAACTCCATTTTTATTTTTAAATGGAGTTTTTATATAAGGTAAGGCTTTGCAGACAATTCGCTTTATAGGTTGGTTATTTTTGCATATCCCCCCAAAAACGATATTTAGTAAGTCTTTATTTCGATCTCTGAATCAAGGTTTAGGACTGCACAAATTAGGTTGCATTGCAAAATTTAAAAATAGTTTGATTTCTAGAAAGCTTGAGAAGAATAATATTTTGCAATGAGAACAGCAAAAATTAATGAAAGGACGAAAGCAACATGAACCCACTATTCAGTAGTTTGAAACGCTGGTTACTACTCATTTATACAATATTTGCTACCATTATTACAGTAATTTATATCATGTTTAATTCAACTTTTTATAAATTAGATTTGGTTAAATACAACAATGATATTGATTATCATAATAAGATGAGTTCAATTTTATCAAAAGGGTTACTTCAGCTTAATGGTAATTTTGCTCAGCTAGATTCGTTTTTATTAATTTTTGTCTATGTACTAGGAATTTTGATTTGTTTTATTTCCTTACTATTAAATTGGAATACTTATAACAAAAGAACCTATACACCATTAATATCCATGTTAGGCTTTTGCTTACCCTTGACAGTTCATAATGGAGAAAATATTCTTTGGATGGTATTACTGGGTTTAATAATTGCATTTGTAGGTAGTATTTTCTATATTTTTGCAATTGGTAAGACATACAATTAAAAAAATGATAAATTTTATGATGTTTTTGAGTAATACTTAAATAAAAGTAAAAACCTAGTCTCTGATGATATGCGAATCAGAGACTGGTTTTTTTATTGTACAAAAGAATCTAAGTATTCTCAAACTTCAATCCTTGATGGAATAAATTTCCCGTTCGCGCTCGGGAACTCAATCATGATAAGCAAATGAGTTTCTGTATTCCATATACCTCTAATTTACCATTAAAAAGTTAACAAAAGTAATCAATAAGTTAAAGAATGAATGAAATACGATAGAGTCTGTTAGTATTCTTCTACGATGATAGATAAACGTTACCGCCAAACTCATAGGTAGATAAATAAGAAAAACCCAGCTATAGCCACTATGCATAAATGTAAATAATAAACTGGAAAAAACAAATGCAATTTTATTATTGCTAAATATTTTATAAATCGATGCTCTAAAAATACTTTCTTCAAGTATTGGGGCAAGTAATGCAACTCCTAAGATTTTGCCAAACCACAACAATGAACCCATTACACTATCTATTGCTATTTGGTTATCCATTCTTCCCAAATGATGGAACTGTATAAACTGGCTAAATAATATGTCTAATGCAACTGAAGGTATTATCAGTATTAAGATTAATATAATATTCTTCCACTCTAACGTTCTCTTAGCGTTTTTGTAAAATCCATTTTTTATGCCTAACATTATAGCAATTAAAATAATCAACAGACCAATTAAAATGAAATTCACTGTAATTTTATTTGCAACTCCAAATAGATTTTGCCTTTCATTTTCATATTCTACGTAATATAAAGGTACTTGTGAAAGAAATAGTAAAAATAGTGCTAATATAACTGTTTTAGATTTATTCCAAATATTTATCATTTTTCCTCTTAATTTTTATTTAAACGCAAACTAAGGGAGAAAAGTCCTCCCTTAGTAAAATTTGCCTTATTGATTCTTGTAAATTGTGTTACAAAAACTTGAGTGAGTTTTCATCAAAATGTGAACTACACCTATACTATAACTACTTTGAAAAGTTGTCCATTACTAAAGTGACGTTAAGTCAAGTTTTTAGAGTAACAAACGTAGAATTTTAATCTATTTAT